>WNFS01000019.1_pt1 | contig 114355 bp, 59 predicted proteins | sample 5400141 | NCBI WGS metagenome assembly WNFS01 (sample SAMN13153358, study PRJNA577476) | soil metagenome | isolation source: 60 cm saprolite under Madrone tree | place: USA:California | collected 2016-06-14 | reverse complement strand
CTCGCCATACAATTTCATAGCCGCCGATGTCGGGTTCCTTATTACCATCCCACCTGATCGGCGTATCGTTGGATAGGCTCGTCGGAAAGGTCACAGTCTTTGGTCGCGCAGGCGCTGAGGCCAGCGCGGCGAGCGCGGCGGCATTCACGCGCGCTACGTTCGCGATGTAATTGAAATCGTCAAACTGCGGCAAATCGCCGTACTGAATGCCGTCTGCGACCCGGACGTTCTGGTGTTGATGATGATAGTCCTCATTCGGCTCAGTAAAGCGCACTGCCGCATAACCGCGTTCGAGAAACGGTTGATGATCGCCGCCTCGGCCATAGCGATCCCGCCGATAAATCATCCAGACTTTCATCGAGGGCACATAACGCTCGCTGGTTTCTTTGATAAAGCGAGCCAGCTGGCGCGAGGGCGAATCGTTCTCACCACCCACGCTACGACGGGACGTTGCTTCCTGCGTAGTTTCATTCGACGGCACACCTTCGGAAAAAACTCGCACGGTATGCGGATCATGCACTCCGTTGCCGCCCAGGGAACTGCCGATAATGTCGTTGGTGAACATAGCCTCGATGTCCATCTTGCTTTTCTTTGCTTCTTCGGCGAAGTGGGTCGCGCCCAGCAAGCCCTGCTCTTCGCCCGGGACGGTCATGAACACAATCGTGGCATCAAAGCGGTACTGCGCCATCACCCGCGCCATTTCCAGGACCGCCGCCGTCCCGGAGGCGTCATCATTCGCACCCGGTGCGTCGCACTTTGCATCAATAGGACTGGTGCACATCGAATCATAATGACCACTGACAATATAGACGCGATTGGCGGACTCCGGCTGGGTCCCCTTTAACGTCGCTACAATATTGGTGAGCATCGTCGGCTCGGGAACGCGCGCGGCTTTGGGCTGCTCAAAGGTCTGCTTCTCGACCGTCATTCTCCCGCCCGACCGTTGTGCGGCTTTCATAAATTCGCCGTAGAGCCAGTCGCGAGCGGCGCCGATACCGCGAGTCGGATTATTCTGCTCTGATAGAGTGTTGCGGGTTCCGAAACTCACGAGTTTGCGAATGGTGATTTCGATATTCCGGGGGTCGATCTCTGAGACGAGTCTGGAAATTTGCGGGTTGCGTGTCGTTGCGGCGGTTCGCGGTAAACTACGCGCGCGCGCGGATTTGCTCTGACCAGTTGTCGCGGATTTGTTAGGCGCCGGCTTCGCAGGTTCCTGGGCCGACGAAGTTGCCACGATGAATCCAGAAAAGAGCAGCAATGATAAGCAGGCCGAAAACGGCCGGAACATCCAGTTCGATCGCATGCAGCGGTACCTCGTTAATTAGTGACTGTCAGAGCGGAACGAGACTCTACCAGATACCGAACCGAGAGCGTTAACGACCGAATCCAGACACTCAACCTGCTGCAGCGCGTGTTTCATCCAGAGCGAAAAATCGATCCACGAAATCATATGAAACGGCCCCAAAAGAAATCAAAGGCTGAGATTGGATTAGCATCGAAGATGCATCCAACCCCGGACTCTAAACTATCGATCCAGTTTATCGGCGGTCCGTTGGCGGATGTCTGACTGAGTTTGGGAAGGTTCGAAAAAGCGCGTCGTGCCTTCGGTGACACTGGGCACTCCTCCTAAACGCGACGTGGACGGTTGAGGAACTTGAATTACTGAAGGATTAGCGAGCGCTTTTGATCGCCCCTGTGACGTGGGAGTCACTGACGACAGTGAGGCGTTAATTATCTTGGTCAGCAGGCGCACCAGAAAAATATCGGTCGTCAAAATTGTCAGCAGTCCGGTGATAACCATTCCAGTAATTGCTCCCGGATCCAAACGAGCCGATCGCGAAAGCTCGATTGCGGCTGACATCAGCATCCCAAAACCTCCCAGCGTTATCATTACTAAAATCGCGCCCAGGACAATCGCCGGCTTAGTTATGCTCACGGGAGCAATTTGAGATTGCGTCGACAAAGCGGTGTCCAGGTTCGCGCCGCAGCGATTGCAGTACTTCAACTCGATCGTGTATTCGGTGCCGCAGGATGGACAGTACATGATGCGTGAATGGTAAATCGTAATTGCTGATTAGTAAACGAAGACTCGGAAACAAAACTCGCCGATTCGGTATTTCATACGGCGGACCGGGCGTCGAGGTTCAGAGGATTTGTCAGGAGCCCGCGCGTCCGCAAGGGCTCTCTTCGTCGGCAAGCCCTCCCTAACTGTCGGGTAGTGTCTTAATTTAGGATGAGGTTAGTACCGGGAGCGGTAGCGACCGGGTCACAGCTTACTCATGATTCATGATCGCAATCACGAGACCCGGTCGCTACCGCTCCCGGTACTGACTCCATGCCGTCCGCAGACTGTCTCCCGCTAATTAAGACACCACCAACGGTCGGGGTTCTGATACCGGGAGTCAATGAATCAAATAAGCCTTGCCCTTCCACACGATGATGACCTCACCGCCGAGTTGCTGAGCAATCGAACGAAGGCCGGAATCAAGTTCGCTGAACTCGCTTGATCCGCGGGATACGTTTTTGAGAGTCATGGACGATTTGAATTTGGTATCGATCCAGGCGTTACCCTGGCGGCGAAATTTGCGCCCGCCGGCCGATCGAGTCTCCGGAGGTTTCTCTTCCGAAGCCGCACGGTCTGTACTGGCTATTCCCTGAGTCTTAGTTGCGTCGATTCGGGCTTCGTTCGAGTTGCGATTCCTGGTGTTGTTCTCGGCATCTCTGCGCGGCCCCTTGGCCTTTTCATCAGCACCCCTTCTGCTCGCCATTGGCTGACTTGCCGACAGACGAGAGTTGTCGTCGACCGCGCGATCGTCCTTACCAGCCACAGTCGCTCGCTCCTGGTCCATCGTCTTAAACTTATCGGCGGGCGCCGCGGACTTGCGGGGCCCTGAAGCGTTGGCAACGCCCCCTATCTTCTGTTCTTCGCGTGATTCTGTCTGGGTGCGTTGAGCTTCACTCGGAGGCGGGGGCGCGTAAGACGGTACCGGCTTGGTCACGCGCTCGTCCGCTTCCTTGCTCGCTGCGAGCGATGGACTGCTCAAGGTGTCGGGCTCTTTAGCAGCCTTCAAAGACGAAATGCTGCTGTCTTCGGTCTTCGGCGATTCCAGCTTCGCAATCCGATCTGAATTTGGAGTGGGCGCCGCATTGGTCGTCGAACTCTGCCTGTTTTCAAATGCGCCAGACTGTGACGGGCTGGCGGTTTGCCGCAGCCCGTCATTGGTCGCTGTTACGGCGCTCCCCGGAACGCGTTCGTTTTGTTCGCTCTGGACCACGAGGTTAGGCCCGCTGGGACGTCGCATTACCAGGAATACGACGCCGGCTGCTGCGATCAGAACCATCGCAAAGGCTGCGTATCGCAATGTCAGTGGCGAGAGAAACCTGGAAAAACTTTTCCACCACGAGTAGCCTTGAACATTCGCCGTGGTTTCAGCTGCAGTCGAAACCGAAACATCGCTGATTGCCAACTGAGAGACTATCTGGCGACAATTATCACAATCGACGAGGTGCGAAACATAACGCGAGCGCGCCGCCGCGGGCAACGAACCCTCGGCGAAAGCAGTAATCTCGTCCGCGTCCAGATGTTCCGTAGCCGCCGTGCTCTGCGACTGTCCGGCATGACGCCTGAGAAGGACATCGATTTGTGCGTCGTTAGATGTCATGTGCCTTGTATTTCTAAGAGCAGTGCGCTTACTTCCCTGTTTGATGAACGGTCGCACCTGAAATTACTTGCGAAATCATCGTGATTGAATGGTCATTCAAAACCGATTCCCTGGTTATCCTCCGCCGGAGAGCCATGCAAAGTATGGCCAGCCTTTCCCGCCAACATTGGTTCCACTTCGGTCTGTAAGTGTGCGGCAACCTCGGACAAAGATCGGGTCGCCTCGGTTTTAGTCCAGCCGTGTTCTTTCATCAGGATCGATTCGACCCTTTCTCGCACGTGGCCATGGATACGCGCGAGACGGCGACTGGCGGTGGCTTCGTGAACTCCCAAGACGGCTCCCGCTTCGCGCAGCCGCAAGCCATCGAAATAGTACAACTTCATTAATAATCGATCCTCATCCTCAAGATCAGCTAGAGCACGCCCCAATGCTTTTTCCACATCGGCCGACGCCATTTCGCGGGCCAGCGATTCCTCTGGATCCGCCGACGAGTGAAAGGGACCAGCGCCATCCGATTCGCTGGTCGTGTCGTGCGCGAGTCGCTCCAGATCGGCATCCTCTTCGGTCTGCACCAGCCGTGACTGCCGGCGGTGCCGATCTATTGCCAGCTGTCCCACAACCGCCCTCAGCCATCCGCCCAGCGATCCTGCGCCGGAGTAGTAAGCCAGTTTTCCGGCGGGCTTCCCATCTTCGCGCAACTTCAGGCCATGAAGGTCAGCCCAAATCGATTGAGCCACATCATCCGCCATGGCTTCGTTTGAACTAGCCGATCTAGCCGCGGATCTTACAGTCGCCCCATAGCCTTCGAAGAGATCACTCCAGGCCTTCTGGTCGCCTCGCTCACAAGCGATCACCAGACACAGATCGTCAGCATGCAAACCGTCGATGAATTTATCGATCGCTGCCGGCCCCGGCGTGGGATCATCCTTCAGGAGATATTTCTCAACCGACGCACGCAGGCGCGGCGCCAGGACGACCGCCTCAAGACCACGCATATTCGCCGAGCGCGCCAGAAGGCGCTGGGCTCCCGCCAAAATCAATCCGTCGATTTGCAGTCGATCTTTGCTCAAACAGTTTCCCGAGGTCGTCCGGCACTATGCTATCACGAGTTTTGGGCCTTTATTCGATAACTTCTGGGCACGTGAGTTTGATGATAGGAAGCGCCGTTGGTTGCCGGAGGCATGTCGATCGTGGTGCTTTGTCTCTGCGCCCTGCGCCTTTGCGAGAGATATCAATATGCCAAGAGACCAAGACGCAAAGAGTGGAAACCACGACGGGTCAAGTTTAGGAAATAGCCGCTTGGTTCATCCAAATCGACATTCGACAAGCTAGAATCTAGAATCTCATCGTGCTTCGCGTCACCGAAATTTTTCGTTCGATTCAGGGAGAGTCAACCCATGCCGGCCGCCCGTGCACCTTTGTCCGTCTAACCGGCTGCCCCATGCGCTGCACCTGGTGCGACAGCGAGTACACGTTCACCGGCGGCGAGCACGTTTCAATTGACGATGTGATGAAGCAGGTGGGCGACTTTGACTGTCCATTAGTCGAAGTCACCGGCGGTGAACCGCTGGCCCAGGGCGAAGCCTTCGATCTTATCAGGCGTTTGTGTGACGACGGTTATGAAGTGCTGGTAGAGACGGGTGGTTATGTTTCGACTGAGGATTTGGATCAGCGGGCCAAGGTCATTCTCGATGTGAAATGTCCAGCATCAGGAGAAGCCGAAAGAAACCACTGGCCGAATCTAAGGCGACTGCGGCCCGAGCTGGACGAGGTGAAGTTTGTCGTAGCCGATCGGGTCGACTGGGATTTCGCTCGTAAAGTTGTGGGCGACTATGATCTTGAGAACCTCACCCGGTCGATTCTGATTTCGCCAGCCTGGGAACAGATCGACTTGCAGGAGTTGGCAAACTGGATCGTGGAAAGCGGCCTGAAGGCACGGATGCAGCTGCAACTGCACAAGTACATCTGGGGGCCCGACGCGCGCGGCGTGTAGCGCAAGTTGTTAACTTGCGCAGCGTTCATTACCAAGATGCAGGCCGGCATGCGCCACGGATCCTCAAGACAAGAATTGTCGGAGAGCGATGGGAGGAAGTAACGAAGTAATTGCTGAACCGGAGGCGGCGCCCGATTCATCCCTGATCCCAGCTTTATCGCTAGCTGTTTGCCTAGTCTCGGGTGGGATGGATTCATGTGTCACCGCTGCTATCGCCCGCGAAGAGAATGCCGAACTCGCCTTTCTCCACATCTCCTACGGTCAGCGAACTGAAGCACGGGAGCGTCGCGCCTTTGCAGAACTGGCTGACCGTTTCGCCGTGCGGAAACGATTGGCGGTTTCAATCGAATCATTGAAGACGATCGGAGGCTCGTCGCTGACTGACGATGATATGCCCGTAACCGAAGCAAATCTGACCGCGCCGGGGATTCCAACCAGCTATGTCCCTTTTCGCAATGCGCATATGCTAGCCATCGCTGTCAGCTGGGCTGAGACGATCGGCGCCCAGCGGATTTATATCGGGGCTGTCGCCGAAGACTCGTCCGGTTATCCCGATTGCCGGCCGGAATTCTACGAAGCTTTTCAACGCGCAATTGATGCCGGCACGAAGCCGGAAACAAAAATCGAGATTGTCACTCCGGTGATTCATCTGTCCAAGTCGCAAATAGTCCTGCGCGCCCTGGAATTGGGCGCGCCGTTGGAGCTGACATGGTCCTGCTATGCAGCGGAGGATCGGGCTTGTGGGCGATGCGACTCGTGCGCGCTCCGTCGGCGCGCATTCCAGCAGGCGGGAGTCAAAGATCCAATTGCGTATGCTTGACAGTAATGCTCGCCCTGATTAACGTAAAGCCGGTTAAAGGCTACAACTTGTTATGACTATGGGGCATCTTAACCCCGGCTCAACCGGAGCCCTAGATTGTTTGGAGGAATATCAAATGCGTCGTCCCTTTATTTTCACCTCGATCATAGCCACCGCGGTCCTGGTGCTGAGCGCCATTGCAGCTTCAGCGCAGACTGGTCAGCTTCGCGGCAGCGTCAAACTTGTCGGCTCAGACGGTAAACCGGCTCCAGTAGCCGGAGCGACTATTGATGTCTTTCGCACTGATATCAGCGGCGAATTCCATACGAAGACAGACAAGAAGGGCGAGTGGGTTTTTGCCGGGCTTCCTTTCGTGGGAACTTATATCGTAGCCGTGAGCGCACCCGGCGCGGCGCCTAACGCCAATTCAGGAGTCAAGGCAGGACGCGAAGTCCCGGTTGATGTGGTACTCCAGGCAGGGGACGGCAGACGACTCACGCGAGAAGAGGCAGTAACGGTATCTAAAGGTGGAGGCGGTGGCCCGACTAGTTCCTCCGGAGGCGGCGAGAGCGCGGCCGACAAGGCCAAGCGTGAAGAGTTAGTGAAGAAGAACGAGGAGATTGCGGCTGCCAATAAGAAAGCTACAGACACTAACGCGATAGTAGGTGAATCGTTCAAGGCGGGCAATGCGGCGTTAACCGCAAAGAATTATCAGGAAGCAGTTAAGCAATATGATGTTGGCCTTACCGCCGATCCGGAGCAGGCTGCTCTGTTGACGAACAAGGCTGCGGCGTTGAAAGCCCTCGGAGTAGAGAAATACAATGCTGCGATTCAGACCAAGGATGATGCGGCGAGGACTGCCGGAATTGAGGCAGCTAAAGAGAATTTCAAGAACGCGGCAGAGGCTTCTGATAAGGCATTTGACATAATCAAGAAGGAGCCGGCAGCGACCGATCCGAACGATCAGAAAAAACATGACTCGAACAAATACGCGGCGCTGAGCGTCAGGGCCGAAGCTTATCGTCTCTATGTAAGCAAAGGCGACTCCACGAAAGCAGACGCCGGCATGGTAGCGTTCCAGGACTATATTGCGGCAGAAACCGATCCAGCGAAGAAAACAAAGGCGCAGCTTGATCTGGCCCAGATGCTGCTTGACGCGGGCGCCGGCGATAAGGCGTTCGCTGAATATCAGAAGATACTCGCTGCCCAACCCGATGACGTCGATGCGAACCTGGGCGCCGGGTTGGCGCTCTTCAGCACTGGCGATAAGACCAAATATCAGGAGGCGGCTAATTTCCTCCAGCATTTCGTCGACAAGGCGCCGGACAATCATAAGTTTAAGAATGACGCCAAGGCGATCCTGGCTGAGATGAAGAACACGGAAAATGTCGTTCCCGAGAAAACGCCAACGCGTCGCAAGAGACCGTAATTTATTCGAAGCGTTGTTCGAAGCGTTTAGCGGCGGGCTACGGCCCGCCTTTTTCTTTAGCAGGCATTGGTGGTTTTCTCATCAGGCCCTCCCGACGGTCGGGCTTCTGAACAGGCATTAATGAAAGTCGTGTGAGCCGGAGCTTTGGATTTTCATCTGCAGAGGTTCGACACTTCTGGCCTTTACTGAGATTACATTGTCCTGATGCTGCAAAGCACCGCCAATTAACAGGAACGGATAATCAACCAGGGCGAGCCGGTTCTGTTCGAAAAGCTTTGGCGTAACAATTACGTTCGCGATTCCGGTTTCATCTTCCAGGCTAAGAAATACAAATCCCTTCGCGGTTCCGGGACGCTGGCGCACAATCACCCAACCCGCCACACGCACTAACTGACCGTTGCGCATATTCTTCAAATCAGCCGCGCGGATTACGTTCAAGGTGTCCAGCCAGGCGCGTTGATGGGCCATCGGATGACGGCCGATGGTAATTCCAGTCCCGCGCAAGTCAGCATTCAAACGTTCGTTGAGCGTCATTGGCACGAGCGGCGAGTGACTATCCTCCTCAAGTTTTTCATAGAGTGGACCCGCATCTCGCGCCACTCGCTCGACCTGCCACAGCGCATCGCGGCGATTGCCGGAAGCACGGAGCGCGGACATCCTGTCCGCCTGAGCGCGAAGCGCGAACGGACGCTCGCTATCCACAGGTTTCGTTGAGCGGGCTTCGCCCGCTGGCGGACAGGATGTCCGCGCTCCGATGAAATTCAACGCTCCCACCGCGGCTAATTTTCGCAATTCATCTTTTCTCAACTCCGGCACGCGTTGATGCAAATCATCGAGACTGGTAAAGGGACGTTGCTTTCGCTCGCGCTCAATTGCGCGACCGGAGACTTCACGCAGACCTTTGACGCAGCGAAGGCCGAGACGAAGAGCCAGAGCTCGGAGGTCAGAAGTCCGAGGTCGGCCAGTCGATTCGAGATCACCGCTAATTTCCAAATTACCAAGACCTCCGACTTCTGACTTCTGACTTCTGACCTCTGTCTTCTGACCTCCGTCTTCTTCAATCGTGCAATCCCAATTCGAACGCGTCACATCAACCGGTTTCACTTTCAATCCATGTCGTTGGGCGTCCTTAATTATTGTGAACGGCTGATAAAAACCCATCGGTTGATTATTGAGCGTGGCCGCGGTAAACGCCGCCAGGTAGTGACACTTGAGAAAAGCACTGGCATAAGCAATCAATGCAAAGCTGGCTGCGTGCGATTCGGGAAAACCGTAGAGTGCAAACGAAGCGATGGACTGTACTATTTCATCCTGTGTCTTCCCGGTAATTCCCTTCGCGGTCATCCCACGCCGCAGTTTCACTTCAATGTGCTGCATGCGTGCTTCCGACCGTTTGAATCCCATCGCCCGACGCAACTCTTCGGCTTCGCCGCCGCTGAACCCGGCGCAGATCATCGCCATTTTAAGCAACTGCTCCTGAAACAACGGCACTCCCAACGTGCGCTTCAGAACTGGCTCCAGTGAGGGATGTGCATATTCAACCGGGGCGCGGCCCAGACGCCGGCTCAAGTAAGGATTCACCATATTGCCGACAATCGGTCCGGGGCGAATGATGGCTACCTGGACCACGATGTCGTAAAACTTGTAGGGGTGGAGTCGTGGCAGGCAAGACATCTGCGCGCGGCTTTCGATCTGAAACATGCCGATCGTGTCGGCGTGCTGCAAGGCTTTATAAACCGCTCGGTCATCAGCCGGCAGGTGCGCCAGATCAACTTCTTCACCATAGTCATCGCGAATTATTTGGATTGAATCTTCCAAAACCGCCATCATTCCCAGGCCCAGCAAATCAACTTTGATAATGCCCAGATCGGCGCAGTCCTCTTTATCCCATTGCACGACCACACGTCCAGGCATGGCCGCGGGCTCGAGCGGGACCACAGAATTCAGTTGGCCCTGACAAATCACCATGCCTCCCGAATGCTGACCCAGATGGCGCGGCAAATCCTGAACAGCCCGGTAAAGCTGAAAAAATTTCTTGATGCGACGATCGGTAAGATCGAGCCCGGCATCTTTGAATTGCCGCTCAGGAGTATCTTTAGGATCTTTCCACTCCCACGTATGTACGAGACTGGATAGCCGTCCCAGTGTCTCTTCATCAAACCCCAGTACCTTACCGACTTCACGCGCGGCTGAACGTCCGCGATAGGTGATCACATTCGCGGTCATCGCCGCGCCCAGTTTGCCATAGCGTTCGTAAACATATTGAATGGCTCGCTCACGCTGATCGCCGCTCGGCAGATCGAGATCGATGTCCGGCCACTCGCCGCGCTCTTCCGAAAGAAAGCGCTCAAATAAAAGCTCCATGCCGACCGGATCGACTGCGGTAATACCCAGGCTATAGCAAACCGCGCTGTTGGCCGCCGAACCTCGTCCCTGCACCAGAATGCCTTGGCGTTTGCAAAACTGAATGATGTCCCAGACGATTAGGAAGTAACCTTCGAGTTTGAGTTTTTCGATCAGCGCCAGTTCGTGCTCGATCTGTTTTTCAGCACGCGCAAAAGTTGGCGAGCCATTCTGTCCCGCATAACGCAGCCGCGCGCCTTCGTAAGTTCGATGCCGCAGAAAGGAAGTCATCGTTTCGTCCGGCGGCACGGGATAATGGGGAAACTCGTAGCCAAGATCTTTGAGCGTGAATTCAAGTCGGGACGAAAGCTCGGAGGTGTTAGCGATCGCTTCCGGCAAGTCGGCAAACAAGACCGCCATTTCTCTCGGCGATTTTACGTAACGCTCTGAATTGATCGAGAGCAAACGCCCGGCAGTTTCCAGATGCACGTGGTTCCGTATACAAGTGAAAACATCAGCCACCTGGCGCTGCACCCGAGCGGCATAACAAACTCCATTCGTCGCCAGCAGCGGTAATTTTAAACGCTGGGCGATCCCGATCACCGAATGGTTCCAAGCTTCTTCATCGCGATTGAAGTGCCGCTGCAACTCGGCGTAAACATTTCCTTTGCCGAACACATCGATCAGCCATTCAGCAGTTCTCTGCGTTGTCTTTGGGCTCTCTGCATCTCTGCGGTGAATGTTCTTTGCCATCGGTCCATGGCTTCCACCTGTCAAACAAATCAATCCTTCGGCATACGCGGCCAACTCATCTCGCGTCACGGCGCACTCGCCCGGCTTCGAATGTTTGGGCACACGCAATTTCATCAAGGTGATCAGGCGGCAGAGGTTCTGATAGCCGGTCCGATTTTTTACAAGTAATGGGACGATGAATAATTGCGACAACGAGGCCGCATTAGTGGGCGGCAGGTAGTAGCCCCGAGCGCCAGCCCGGGAAACACGACCCGAATGTTTATAATGAGCCCCAGGCTTAAGCCTGAGACCATTATCTGTCACGCCTCCGGCACTCATCGAAATTCTACTATGATGAAGCTCTGATGAATCGAAACGCACTGAAATCTCAGCACCAATGTGCGCTTTGACATCAAGTTTCTTCCCCGCCAAATGAAACCGTGCCGCGCCGTATAAGCCGTCTTGATCCAGCAGAGCCATCGCCGGCATTTTTAATTCGGCGCAGGTTGCGATTAATTCTTCCGGAGTCGAAGCTCCTTTGAGAAAGCTGAAGGCTGATTGTGCATGCAGCTCGACGTAATTGGTAGGTAGTGAGCGGGGGGCGGTCAGCAATCGCTCGCTACGTTTCAAAGGATTTCCGTTAGATGTTTGCATCCCTTTTTTGCTTTGATTCTTTGCTCGCTCACTGCTCACTGCGTCAGTCATAAATCCCTTCAACAAACCAACGGTTACTCTGTACATCGCGATAGATCCGGCACAACACATCACTTTGTTTGGAATTCGAATCAGTCACGGCTATGTCCCATTCATCTCTGGCCCAGAGATCGGAGCGCCACCAATCACCTGAGGTTCGCCAAGGACCTGAGGCGCAGGTAATTTTGCCGCGCACCGGGCATGACGACATCCCATCTTGCGCGCTAATACGCGTGGGTCGTCCATGGAGGGTATGCACCTCTGCGGGCCGGGATGGCCGAAAAACTCTGAATCCCATTACGTATTGCTGATTGTCAATTGCTGATTGCTGATTGCGACGTGATTTTTTCTGACCGGATGAAAGGGTGAAGCGCTTCATGCGAAATGCGTCAGGTCTATGGGTATTTAAAATCTCCGGCGAACCAACCTTGTCAGCTCCGACTAATTTCGCCAGCCGCGCCAATGTCACTTCGAGTTTTTCCGGTTCGGGAGCTAAAGGAATAAACAGGCCCTTTTGCACAATGCGTGGCTTCACCGGCTCGGCACTAATTGTTACCGAGGCTACGGCAGCCTCTGGAGGCTGTGATTCAATTTCAAATAAAAGCAACCGCAGTAGGGTCTTTGGATTGTTCATGGGAACCGGCAAGGAAATCGCACGTTCTTGCTCTGTTTTATCTTCCAGCTTTAGACGCAGTCGTAATTCATTTGTCGCCAGAGCCTGCGCATGCAAATTTGCGCAAAGCTGATTCAACAGACGAGACAGAATAAAAGAGAGCGGCTCAAGTTCTTCTACCGGATGTTCTAACTCGATTGATTGTTCAAAGCCGAGAGGTGGCTGCACCAGAACCATCTGGCGATCGCTTTTACCCTGAGCGAGCTTTTGCAGACAAACTCCTGCTTGTCCGAGCCTCTGGGCCACCCCGGCCAACGGCAACCTGGCAAAATCACTAAACGTGCGCAGGCCCCAAAGCTCCAACGTCTCACTTATTTCTTCACCTTTTTCTTTTTCAATACCGGCCAGGGAATAATCAAGCAGCTTTAATGGCAGGCTTCCGAGTTGTAAAGATTCTTTTCCGGCAGGAATGACGGTTACTCCCCGAAACGAGCGCGCCGCGTTGATGGCCGCGTCGGGATTCGCGGCTACTGCGACATTCACCTTAAAACCTGACTGGGCCGCACGCCGAATAATTTCACCAGCCAGGACACGTACAGAATCGATCTCCGCATTGCCAACTGCGGCCGATGCGGGGTTGGCAGAGCCAAATAACAAATCCTGCCCGGCGACATCAAGTACTACAGTGTCAATCGCCGTTTGCTCGACTAAAGGAGAGAAAGTGAAAGCCAGATCGATAAGCGGTGCGGCTCGGTCATCGATTTGGACCTTGGATTTGGGGATAGTTCGTCCATAGATACTGGCAAACATAATTCACTCTGAATTTGGATTTGATTAAAAAACGCCGGCAGCGAAGATTAGCGAATATTTGCGAATGCTGTCAAGCTGCCGCGATTTAATACAAGCACGTTCTGAATCTGGCAGGTTCGACAGTCCAGGCAATGGGCCGCTCCTGATTTACTCGGACACGACTTCCCTGAAGCAGATTTGCGTGGGTTAGAGGCAGGAAGGAACGATCTGGCGATTGGGCAACTGTAACCAGCGAAAGGTGAGGAGTCGACTCATGCCTGCTTTTCTCGATCGTTAACTTTGCGCCATTGTTTTCTAAAACGAATGACATGCTGCTGGGCCAGACTGGTGCCTCGTTCTTTATTTCCAGAATCAGTGCAGCGCATGAACGTGTACAAGGGACGGGCGTAATGACAACCAGCGCGGTGGGCGTGTTTTCAATTGCTCGCCGGAAACGAAACCACCACGATGTGATTATGCGGCGTGTATATTTTGCGGCCACGTCCGCCAGGTTAAGCGCGACCAACCCAAAGCCACCACTTTGCAGCAAAAGATCGGTTGCCTTGAAAGCGCGTTCCAGGTTGCCGCTACAGCGAACCCACAATAAACGATCACAATCAACGCGAGCGTTTGCCGCCGAGGAGAGATCAAAAGTATCAGTGGTGTCTACTAACGCGCAGGTTTCTTCCTGCATGGTCGCGGCCGCCAGAGAAGAAAGTAACAGGGTGATTCGCCCGGATGATATTGAGCCATGGATTTCAGTAATTGCGCCTCGAGGAAATCCATTTAAGCGTGCATCGATTTCCCTAATTCCGGTAGGCACAATTTCAGCGGGCTGCTTCTGATGCTGCTGGAAGACAGCGCCAAAACGATGGGACAGCGCCAACTCGATTTCTTTTCTTGCGACTCCTGGTTTCATAATTGCATTAAATATCACGGAGATATCTGACGTGAGTAAAGATCAACCATCAGATTCAGCTGCAGAATTCTTTCCATCACGAAAGAGCTTAAAAGCTTTTCGCAAGGCCGCTGCCGATTGCAAAGGATGCGACCTTTGGAAGCGCAGCACGCAAACCGTCTTCGGCGAAGGTACTCGCCGCGCTGAAGTATTTTTTGTCGGCGAACAACCCGGCAACGAAGAAGATCTCACCGGCCAACCTTTTGTTGGTCCAGCCGGCCGGTTACTTAACGATGCGCTTGCCGAGGCCGAAATCGATCGCGCGCAGACTTACGTAACCAATGTGGTCAAACATTTCAAATGGGAACCGCGTGGCAAACGCCGCATTCACAAAAAACCGAGTTCCAGCGAAATAACGGCCTGCCGGCCCTGGCTTGATGCCGAGATTGCTCTGGTTAAGCCAAAAGTTATTGTTTGTCTCGGCGCTACCGCAGCCCAGGCTCTGCTTGGTCCTGGGTTTTTGGTCAGCAAACAACGGGGCCAGTTCATTGAGTCAACTCTGGCGCCTTACATCATGGCGACTGTTCATCCGTCTTCAATTCTGCGCGCTCCGGATGAGGAAACCCGGCACGCTGAAAAGCGCCGGTTCACTGATGATCTGAAAAAAGTTGCCCGCGTGATATCAAAGACCTAAATACGCTGGAGTGTCGCTTTGGTAAACTGGAGCGAAATAGAACTCAAAGATTTAAAATTTCAGATTGCAAATCTGAAATTCAAAAAGAGAGGTTCAGTGCTTGTATTTGCGAATCACTCCCACCACCACGCCTTGAATTTGCACGCGCTCCGGCGGTCGAATCACGATCGGTTTGTAAAGCGGATTTGCTGCTTCCAGACGCACCTGGTTGCGACCACCATAGAAGCGTTTAACCGTCGCATCACTGCCATCGATCAAAGCTACAACCGTCTGCCCGTTGTCTGCAGTTTGCTGTGACTGAAGAACGATAAAATCACCTTCGCGAATTTGCTCATCAATCATGGAGTCCCCTCGAACTCGGAGCGCAAACATTCGTCCCGGTCTTAACATGTCCTGCGGAATAGAAACGGTCTCGTAATTTAATATTGCTTCAATTGGCGCACCGGCTGCTACTACCCCGAGCAGAGGAATCTCGTAGTTAGCTTCGGCGCGTTCATTTTTCACCATTTCGATACCGCGGCTAACATTAGGAATCCGTCGAATCAATCCTTCCCTTTCCAAAATCGAAACTACATGATGAGCACTGGCTGATGAACTCATGCCGAATTCCTGACCAATCTCAGCTATAGTTGGGGCTTCCTGATTCGCGTCAAAATAATGCTTGATATAATCCAGTACCCTTCGTTGTCTTGCTGTTATCGCCATTGGCCTCTCCTCCTCACATTTCGAACATGCGCGAATATTATCGAAGATTGACAAACACTTGTCCAGTAGGAACTCCCATTAGTTCGATTCATATCTTGATTATGTTTGAGAGTGAAACCGGCCTCAGATAAGATCCGTCGAAACTTTACTTTCCTGAAATCCTTATTGACAGCAATAGCTTTGATCGTTAGAATCAGCGTTGCAACGATGTTACACGTCGTTGTTTTGCTCTGCAGCTCACAAGTTCGACCCAGGATTACGGCTCGATCCCACCACCTTTTAACGTCTTTAGCTGGATAAGCTGGAAAAACAATACCCCAAATGTCAGCCAAACTCGGTGAAATTCTCGTTCGCGAGAACCTAATTAGTCCGCAACACCTCCGCCAAGCGCTGGATTATCAGCGCGAACATGGTGGACGGCTTGGCTTCAATCTGGTCAAGCTAGGCTTGGTCTCGGACGATACTATTACCGCAGTACTGTCCCGACAGTATGGGATCCCGTCGGTTAACCTTGATCTGTTTGATATTGAGGACTCGGTTCTCCGGTTGATACCGCAAGAAGTTGCACAGAAATATTCAGTTCTGCCGCTGTCACGAGTAGGCGCCACCCTCACCCTCGCGATGGTCGATCCTACCAACGTGTTCGCGATGGACGACATCAAGTTCATGACGGGCCTAAATGTCGAACCAGTGGTTGTCGCTGAAGCCAGCGTCCAGACTGCGATCGCCAAGTATTACAGCAGTTCGCGGGAGATTGAGCTTGCCGTCGCCGCACCCGACATCTCGGTTGAAGGTCTTAACGGCAATGGCTTCTCCCAAGCTGACCTCGTCTCACTGGACAGCCTCAACTTCGATCAGGAAACCCTCGAAAGCGAGGTCGAAGTATTTGAGGACAACGACGAAATCGACCTCTCCAGCCTCACTCGCATGAGTGAAGACGCACCGGTCGTGCGGTTGGTCAACGTCCTTCTGGTTGACGCACTGCGCCGGGGCGCTTCGGACATACATGTCGAGCCATACGAAAAAGAGCTCCGCATTCGTTTCCGCATTGACGGCCTGCTTTACGACGTCATGCATCCACCCCTGAAGATGCGTGATGCACTCATATCGCGTATCAAAATCATGTCGAAACTGGACATTTCCGAAAAGCGTTTGCCTCAGGATGGCCGCATCAAGATCCGAGTCAAGGTTGATTCGCGCTCCCGTGAACTCGACTTCCGTGTTTCGACTCTGCCAACTCTCTTTGGAGAGAAGGTTGTTCTCCGTCTGCTCGATAAAGAGAAACTCATGCTCGACATGACTAACCTCGGATTCGAGACAGATTCTCTCGTAAAATTTCAGAGGAACATTTCCAAGCCTTACGGAATGGTATTAGTAACCGGACCTACGGGTAGCGGCAAAACCAATACTCTTTATTCGGCACTTCAATCTCTCAACACGGTCGACACGAATATTATGACCGCTGAAGATCCGGTCGAGTTCAACCTGCCCGGCGTCAATCAGGTGCAGATGAAAGAACAGATCGGATTAAACTTCGCCGCAGCCCTACGTTCATTCTTGCGGCAGGATCCGAATATTGTCCTGGTCGGTGAAATTCGCGATTTCGAAACCGCTGAAATTGCGATCAAGGCCGCTCTTACTGGCCACCTGGTCCTCTCAACCCTCCACACCAACGATGCTCCCTCGACTATCTCACGGCTCATGAATATGGGTATCGAACCCTTCCTCGTCGCTACCAGCGTGAACCTGATCCAGGCTCAGCGCCTTATCCGCCGCATCTGTAAGGACTGCAAGAAGGAACATCCCACACCCATGGAGGCGCTGGTTGAGATTGGCTTTACGCCGGAGGAAGCGAACAAGGTCAAGACTTACAAAGGTAAGGGTTGTCCGAGCTGCAACGACACGGGCTACAAGGGCCGGATTGGCCTTTATGAAGTCATGGAAATAACCGATGAGATTCGCGAGCTAATTCTGATAGGAGCGTCGTCGCTCGAACTGAGAAAGAAATCGATCGAAGATGGCATGATTACGCTACGCGAGTCTGGTCTGTACAAGATACGAAACGGAGTTACCACCATCGAGGAAGTTCTCCGCGAGACGGTGGCTTGAAAGGGGTGAGTTCATGTTGCGTCGAATCGGTCTATCATTAGGTCTCCTGGTTTCTATCGTGGTAATGCTGCCCTTTGCTACCTCCACTGCACATAACCTCAGATCTCAACTAGCTGCGCGTTCACATAGGTTTCATCATCACTCGCATGCCTGGTGGCGTCGGCATCGGGCCCAGATTCGCCGGCGACAGGCCATGCTGGCCAGGCGCCGAGCATTGGAAGCTAACTCGCGGACGACATCGTCTAATTCGCGATCAGCAAAGGCTTCTGACAATCACACAACACTGCCTGGGGCAATTGCCTTCCCCGAAGGTCTATATCGTGATGGCGCCTTTTCGATGGCGCTGCCAAGCGGCTGGTCGTCTGGATCGACAACCAAGAGCGTGTCGAGCTTTCGCATCGCTCCACCGGATGGAATGCCCGAAGCTCAGGCGACTTTCGCGGTTGTGGCCGTCGCACCGTCGAATGTTGACCAGTTCGTTGATCGCGAGCAGAGAAGAATGTTGGGAGGAGTGTCATTCGCAGATCTGCGACGCTCAGTTATTGACCGGATGATCAGCGTTGGTGGCTGGGTAATTAACGACCGGCAGCGAGAGATCGGTGGCCACCGTGTATTTGAAGTGATCGCCCAAACTCCCTCGACCAGCGACGGAAAGCCCGAGCAGTTATGGAATTATTACTTTACTGAAATCAACGGACGTGTTTACTCGCTCACCACCCGAACAACTGGCGGTCTTACGCAAAAGATCGCTGGAGACGCAGAAAAGTTTCTTTCTGATTTCCGGCCGACGGGAGTAAGTAAGTAACCCTCTTGCGGGCCGAGCTGTAACAGTAACTAGCCCGCCGAAGGAAACCGAGACAATGGAAACTCCACCACAAATTTCGTTATCAGAGCTGCTTCACAAGTTAACCGAGTTGGGCGGCTCTGATCTTCATATTACAACCGGTACTGCGCCTTTGGTTCGTGTCCATGGCGAGATCCACCCTTTGGATGGATACCGCGCGCTCAGTTCCTCCGAAACGAAGCAGTTAGCCTATTCCGTACTCACGGACGCGCAAAAGCATCGTTTTGAAGAAAACCTCGAGCTCGATTTTTCATTTGGAGTAAAAGGTCTTTCGCGATTTCGCGCCAACATCTTCAATCAGCGCGGCGCGGTGGGGGCGGTCTTCCGTGCTATTCCTTATGAGATCAAATCGTTCGACGACCTGGGTCTGGCGCCAGTGGTGAAGGATCTTTGTAGTAAACCCAGAGGGCTGGTACTGGTCACCGGTCCCACCGGCTCAGGTAAATCGACAACCCTGGCGGCAATGATTGACAAGATCAACAAGGAACGCCACGAGCACATCCTCACTATCGAGGACCCAATCGAGTTTCTCCATAATCATAAGAACTGCATTGTCAATCAGCGCGAAGTGAACGCTGATACGAAGGGCTTTGCCGAGGCGCTGCGCACGGCTCTCCGCCAGGATCCCGATGTAGTGCTGGTCGGCGAAATGCGCGACCTTGAAACCATAGAGTCGGCGCTGCGGATCGCTGAGACGGGCCACTTGACGTTCGCGACCTTGCATACGAACTCTGCGGTATCAACTATCAACCGCATCATCGACGTTTTTCCTTCCATGCAACAGGCTCAGGTACGGGCGCAGTTGTCCCTGACGCTCGAGGGCATACTTTGCCAAACGTTGCTGCCACGCGCCGACGGTCGGGGCCGGGCCTTGGCAATGGAGATCCTGATTCCCAATTCAGCCATCAGGAATCTGATTCGTGAGGACAAGGTCCATCAGATTTATTCGATGATGCAAACGGGTCAGGACCTCCACGGAATGCAAACCTTCAATCAATCGCTGGCGACTCTTTTCCACAAGCGCATGATCACTCGAGACTTGGCAATGCAGCGCACCTCGAACGCAAACGAACTGCGCGACCTGATTGATCGCGGAGCCGGCTTGAACAATGGAAACGGCTCACTAGCAAGGCCGGGCGTGCCGCCCGCCTATTCGCAGACCAGCCGTGGACTTCCGCGAAAATAGCTACCGCTGATTAGCGTCTTACCCGCTCATAGAGATACGACAGAAACGGAGTGCTGAGAGAATGCCAACCTACGTCTTTAAAGGTCGCAACCGCATGAACGAGATCGTGGACGGTGAACGCGTCGCGGACAACCGCGAGGCGTTACGCCAGATATTGCGTCGCGAGCAGGTCACGCTCACTTCGGTGAAGGAGAAGGGCCGAGAGATCGGAATCCCCAAACTTGCCGGGCGCAAGAAGGTCAAATCAAAAGACCTTGCTATCTTTACTCGACAATTCTCCGTGATGATTGATGCCGGTTTGCCTCTTGTCCAATGCCTGGACATTCTCTCCCAGCAACAGCAGAGTAAACATTTCCAGCAGGTTCTGGCGCAAGTGAGACAAGATGTTGAGGAAGGCTCTACGCTGGCAGCTGCAATGAGCCGGCATCCCAAGGTCTTCGATCAACTCTACTCAAACATGGTCGAAGCTGGTGAGACTGGCGGTATTCTGGACCTGATCTTGCAGCGACTGTCTACTTTCATTGAAAAGATTGTTAAGTTGAAGCGAGACGTAGTTTCCGCTTTGATTTATCCGGCTGCAGTCATTCTTCTGGCAATCGTTGCGATCGCTGTAATCATGATTGTGGTAATCCCCCAGTTTCAGAACATCTTTATGGGTCTTCTTGGCCCCGGCGAGCCACTGCCGCTGCCAACACGCATCGTGGTCGGCTTCAGTAGCTTCCTGGCTGGGTGGGGTGGCCTGTGTTTGCTGGTAGTGATTATTGGCTCCGCCGTGGCCGTGTCCTTCTACTATAAGACCCCCGGTGGGCATAAGCTGATAGATAAACTGTTGTTGAAGCTTCCCGTCCTTGGTCCGATCTTTTTGAAGATCGCGATCGCACGGTTCTCACGGACGCTCTCGACGCTGCTATCCTCCGGGGTCCCGATTCTGCAATCGCTGGACATAACAGCGCGCACGGCCGGCAATGTAGTTATCGAGGAAGGAATAAATGGCATTCGAACGGCTGTCGAGCAGGGGAAGAGCTTCGTCGAGCCATTGCGTACTGCTGATATCTTTCCGCACATGGTATCCCAGATGGTCGGCATCGGCGAGCAAACTGGCGCTCTGGATGCGATGCTCGGCAAGATTGCGGACTTCTACGAGCAGGAAGTGGATGCAGCTATTGCTAACCTCCTAACTCTGATGGAACCTGTGTTAATTGGATTTCTGGGAGTGACGATTGGCTCGATTGTGATCGCCATGTATCTGCCAATGTTCTCGCTGATTGGCAAACTGTCACAGGGTCACTGAGCGAGCGCGAGGCAGGTGTGTCGTCGTATTAAAGTCGTGGACCTCGTATTAAAGTCGTGGACTAAACCTTGAGGTGTTAAACACTTTATTTTCACAACTTACAAAACCGCCTAGGAAAAATCAACGTGCATGCAACGCATACCCGTGCATGTAGTGCCTGATTTGCGTTTAGCTACGGGACGCTTGCGGGACGGTTTTCGATCATTCGACCTAACGCAATCTCAGTATTCAACCCTTCGCCGCTTACGCATTAAGCAAGTCGCCAATTCGGTCGCATCCCGAGACTTCCGCGACGGCATCAGCAGAACTTCGACGAAAATCAACCAGGTAGAAATCTGCCTTCCGAGACTCTGAACTCACATGGTAAAGAGTGCCCGCTTCGCTCAGTAACAGGAAGCACTTTGGCAACATGGGACGCCAACGGTCTTACTGATTGGAACCAATCCGCAGTAAGGTACGGATCCTTTTTCTTTTTAAGGATTTCTGAGCTAAGGTTGAGCGGTACATTAGATCGTCGAATCGACTGCCGACTAGGTGTATTTAACTTCCAGAAACTGTTTACTCACGCCAAACCTCTACAAGGAAGGAATGCGAGATGGACAAAGAGCAGGACTTAACAAGATACAAGTTGTAATCAATAACGAGCGACCGTATTCTGGCCCGGCGACAGAGAAAATGCGCTCGGATGCACAAGGCGGTCACTCTCAATTAAACCGAGTAGGCAGCCATCAGATCCGTTGAAGAATATTGCGTAAAGCTGAGCGCCATTAATAATAATGTGTCCAACTATCTTGAGTCAGAATCTTTCGCGGCCGGCACCAGAAAGGTTCAAACTAGGAAAAACCGACTTGCACGTGTGGCAGACTTCAGTGAATTTGCCCGCAAGGCTTGTAGAAGTACTTGAGTCAATATTAAGTGACGCCGAAATGGTTCGCGCGAATCGGTTTGTCGCTTACAACGACCGACAGCGGTTTATTGTCGCCCACTGTTTTCTTCGAACCATACTGGCTTCGTATCTCCGAAGCAAACCAGAGGACTTGCAGTTTCAAGAAAACCCTTACGGCAAGCCCGCACCGCTCAACTGCGTCGGAGAGGAGAGAATCCATTTCAACCTGTCGCACTCAAATGATTTCGTGCTCGTCGCAATTAACAATCGCGATGAGGTGGGCGTTGACATTGAATATATTAGGGAAATTGACATTGAAGAGATTGCTACCCGGTTCTTCTCTACCATAGAACTAGAGAAACTTAGGGCAATGCCGACGGATATGCGAAGAACTGCATTCTTCCAGTGTTGGACCCGAAAAGAAGCATACATAAAAGCCAGAGGTGAGGGACTTAGCTTGCCGCTGGATCAGTTCTCAGTATCGGTCGGTCCATATGAGCCATCGTACGCTTTGGAAATAAAAACCATTACAGGCGAACGTCCGAAGTACTCCCTGTTTGACCTTAGCCCTGGAGAGAACTATGTAGGAGCCGTGGCAATTGAGGGCTCCGAATGGAACGTCCGTCACTGGCAGACATCTTTCGCGCCTGATGAGTTTTACGTGTTTTGAACGTTACGTTAATGGCGGATTCCCACGACCATCGTCCGTGACGGCAGGATTGGCATTTAGTCCTCAACAACGCTCTCATCGGTAGGCATACACATCTCAGTGTCCCGTCTAAGACTCGAGTTCATCCTGCAGCTCAATATTCCGATCTTCTTGTCGACCCTCGGCCTCGTAATGGTTCGCTATCCGCCGAGCATCAGGGCAGTTAGTGGCCACCGTTCTCCTGTAGCCTCCGCATAGCTCGTATATCGCGCCGGACCTCCCGTTCCAAGTTGCCGCCACCGAACGGATTCCTCATAACCACGCCGCGATTGCGTTGCGAACATGCCTGTCAATCGAGTCTTGCAGAAATGCAGTAAAGAATTTCGCGGCCATTCACCGCTTGCAGCAGCACCGTAGTCCTCACGTGACCAAAAGTGTTGTGCCCTTGAGGGCGGCGGGTAGATTCTGCTACTCTCCGGCAAGCCGTAGCCGAGTTTTTTGATTCAACGCGGTGGTGCCTAGCTAACCACACAAAATGTTTTTCCGCCGAGGCCAACCCCTCGAAGGAGCCCATGGACACGAAGCGCGCACTCGAGGGCATCGCAATCATCGGAATGAGTGGTCGCATGCCGGGTGCGAGAGACCTGGACGAGTTTTGGGAGAATCTTGCCAATGGGCTCGAGTCCAGCACTTCCTTTTCCGATAAGGAACTACTGCTTACACTGAGGAAGCTGAGCCTGGATCCCGCGCTGCTGAGCCGACCTAATTATGTAAAGACAGGGTATATCCTCAACGACGTTGATTTGTTCGACCCATCTTTTTTTGGACTGAGCTCGAAAGAAGCGGAGTTAATTGATCCTCAGCATCGCCTATTCATGGAATGCGCTTGGGAGACCCTTGAAAAGGCCGGGTATGCCCCTGCCCGATCGGACCAGCGAGTAGGTGTTTTCGCCGGCTCTGCTGCCAGCCAGTATTTGATGGCGAATCTATATCACCACGTCGATTTCTCAGGCGCGGTGAATCCGCTTCAGAGCCTGCTCGGCAACGACAAAGATTACTTGACGACGCGCACGTCTTACGTCTTGGACCTGAGAGGTCCAAGTGTCGCCGTTCAAACTGCATGTTCGACATCACTTGTTGCCGTCTGTATGGCATGCGACAGCCTTCGGGACTATCAGTGCGACCTTGCACTGGCCGGCGGAGTCACCGTCATGGTGCCTCAGAGAATCGGCTACATTTACCAGGAAGGCAATGTTTTCTCGCCCGATGGACACTGTCGAGCCTTTGACGCCCGGGCGGGCGGCACAATCTTCGGCAGTGGGGTAGGCATCGTTGCGCTAAAGCGAATCGAGGATGCTCGCGCCGATGGAGACCATATTCTCGCGGTGATCAAGGATACGGCGGTAAATAATGATGGAATCTTCAAGATCGGCTACACGGCTCCAAACGAAACAGCGCAGGCGGAGGTCATCGCCATGGCCCATGCCCGCGCTGAAATCCCCGCCGAATCGATAAGCTATGTGGAAGCACACGGCACGGGCACCCAGCTTGGTGACCCGATAGAAATTGCCGCATTAACCAAGGTCTTTCGCAGAACAACAGACAAGAAAGGATTCTGTGCGATCGGCTCAGTCAAGAGCAACGTGGGTCATTTGCAGGCCGCTGCGGGCATTGCAAGCCTAATCAAGACCGTGTTGGCGCTCCAACACACACAAATACCACCGAGCATCAATTTCGAGAGACCAAATCCAGCCATTGACTTTGAAGACAGTCCATTCTATGTGAACACCAAACTCACACCGTGGCTGGTTAACAGCGGACCCCGACGGGCTGGTGTAAGTTCCTTCGGGATGGGAGGCACGAATGCACACGTTATAGTGGAAGAAGCGCCGGCGATTGAACCGGTGAAGGAGGATGACGATCCGGGCCATTACATCCTTACTCTATCTGCCAGGTCTGAAAACGCGCTTCGTGAACTTGCGGGACGATACGAAACTCACCTCGCGGCCAACCCTGAAGAACGACTGGCTGATGTCTGCTTCACAGCGCGTGTCGGCCGAGCGCACTTCGACCACAGGCTGGCAGTCGTCGGGGAAGATAATCACGCATTGCGCGACCAACTCAACTGGCGCGAAGCCAAAAATGCGGAGAAAGTGGACCGCCGCCGCCCGGGTCTCGGGCAGTCGATCGCCTTCGTTTTTCCCGGCCAACTTCCAAAGCTCGAAATCGGTCACGAGATCTACCGCACAATGCCTGGTTTTTGCACCTCTGTCGATGAGTGTAATCGCGTTCTTTCCAGAAGACTGGACCATCCGGTTCTGTCGGAGTCCAGCGAACCGGCGATGCTCGACGATCCGGTGCGTGCTCGTGCTGCACTTTTCACCTTGCAATATGCGCTGTCACGTTGGTGGCAGTCCCTGGGAATCACCCCGCACGCGGTCCTGGGCTTCGGAACTGGAGAGTTTGTAGCAGGCTGTCTGGCAGGAGTTCTGAGCCTCGACGATGCGCTGAATCTCGCGGTGGTCCAACCTGCTTCCGATTCGGCCCGGTTTGCCGGAACGTATTCAGTCAAGCACCCGCAAACTGTCATTGTCAGCGGGAGGACCGGAACGCTTGCCGCCGACGAGATCACCAGGGCTGACTACTGGCTGACCGAGGGCAAGGCCCTCGGTGATCTCGATAAGGGGGTTCAAGAGTTATGGAACCAAGGGTGCCTGACCTTTATCGAAATTGGCGCGCGATCGTTGTCGATCGAACCACTCCAACAACAACCATTGCTCTGGCTTCCCGGCCTGGACTCGGGCAAGTCCGAGTTGAGGCAATTGCTCTCAACGCTCGGCAGGCTTTATGCCGAGGGGGCCGACATAAAGTGGACCGCACTCGAACAAGGGCGTGGGCATCGTCGGCTCTCTCTGCCCACGTATCCGTTTGAGCGGCAGCGTTGCTGGTTGGAACCAGTCCAAGCGACTGGAATAACAACAGCGCATTTCGGCGGGGCCGAATCGACAGATCATCCACTGCTCGGGCGACAACTCCAACTAGCCAACGACGAGATACACTGCTTCGAAACGCAGATCAGCCCTAAATGGCCATTGTTCCTTGAAGACCATAAGATTGCCGGAAATGTTGTGTTCCCAGGAGCGGGTTACTGGGAACTCGCGCTTGCTGCCGCAAAAAAAGTGTCCCATACACCCGTTGTGATCGAAGCCAGCTCGTTGCTGGAACCTCTCCTGCTGAACAGCCAACTGAACACGATCCTCCAAACAGTGCTTACCCGTGCCGGCGAGGGACGTTTCAAGTTCCGAATATACAGTTCGGAGCAGAGTTCGACGAACGACAGGCCGAAATGGACCACCCACGCAGAAGGCAATCTTGTCACGAGCGGCTCAATTGATCAGCATCGGACGATTGACCTTGAACAGATCAAGGCGACATTCCAGGACGAGCTTTCTACGAATGATTTTTACCGGTGTGTCAGTCAGTGCGATTCCGAATACAGTCAGAGCTTCCAGACGTTGACTCGCTTGTGGCGAAACAAGGATCACGTACTCGGCAGAATACGATTGCCTGACGGTCTGCTTTCTGAGGCAGGTCACTATCAGTTTCACCCAGCCTTGCTGGATGGTTGTCTTCAGCTAGCGGCTGTCGCTCTTGGGAAGCCGCCAGTTGATGGCGAGCGCTGGATTCCGATTAGCGTCGAGCGGCTGGGAGTTTCCGGTCACGTAGGAACCTGTTTGTGGGCACTTGCATCAAGAACGGTGGACGAGAACACCAATAAACCCACAGTGACTATCAATGCGTACGACGAGGGTGGTCGTCATCTCGCAAAATTTGAGCACGTAAAGTTTGTCGGCATCTCGCCTCGATCCTGGCAGTCAAGGCAGGAGCTCGACGAAACCGGCGACTGTTACCGGATCGTATGGCGTCAGAAGGACCTCCAGTTAACCGATGAATCGTCTGCTCCTGTGGAACCACCGGCGAGTTGGCTGCTGTTTGTGGATGAGGGTGATACCGGCGCCGAACTGGCTCAGCTGATTAGTGCGCAAGGCGACACGTGCGTCCGAGTTTTCCGCGGCGAGTCTTTTGAAACGCGACCTGATGTCGGATACGTGGTGAATCCGAACGATCCGGAAGGATTCAATTGTTTACTCGCGGATTATGGCGACCTCAGACCTCAAAGCGGAGCAATCTATCTCTGGGGGATGGGAACGTCCGAGGAGATTACGGTCGACTCTCTAGAACGGGACACAATGAATGGATGCGGCGGACTGCTGCATCTGGTACAGGCTCTTGCCAGAATGAATGTGCAACCTGCGCCGCGTGTGTTCCTCGTCACTCGTGAGAGTCAAGCCATCGGCTCGGATTCGGTTCGCCAACCTGGGGCTGCACCTTTGTGGGGGCTTGCTCGTGTCCTGGCCCAGGAGCATCGAGAGTTTCGTTGTGTCGCAATCGACCTGGAAGAAAACCAAGAGGTAGCGGCTCATTCGATCCTGGCCGAGCTTCGCAACCCCGATGGCGAGGACCAGATCGCCTATCGGCGCGGAGTTCGATACGTGTCGAGGCTCGTTCGCCGCGCCGAGCGTGATCTTCTGAAGCGGCCAGCTGGAGCCTTCAGACTGGATCTCAGCGAATATGGTTCACCTTCCTACCTGAGACTCGCATCTGTTACTCGTCGCGATCCGAGTCCACACGAAGTGGAGGTCGAGATCCGGGCTGCGGGTCTCAACTTCAAGGATGTTCTCGTAACGCTCGGGCGATTAGGAACGAATTCAGATGCTGTTCCTTTTCTTGGTAGCGAATGCGCGGGCGTGGTCTCGGCCGTAGGTTCTTCAGTCCACCACCTGAAACCTGGTGACCCAGTCGTGGTAGCGATGGCATCCGGATGCATGGCCAGCCACGTGACTGTGCCCGCACAGAGCGTGATCCCAAAACCCGAAGGTTTGAGCTTCGTCGAGGCTGCCACTGTCCCAATCGCGTTCCTGACCGCGTATCACTCGCTCGTCAACCTGGCTAAGCTTCAACAAGGCGAACGTATCATTATTCATGCAGCGGCTGGCGGAGTAGGATTAGCAGCAGTCCGGCTGGCTCAACAACTCGGTGCCGAAGTATTTGCGACGGCCAGCCGCCCCAAATGGGGGTTTCTTCGCTCAATCGGCGTCGAGCGGATCATGAATTCCCGCACACTCGACTTCGCTGCTGAGATCGCCGCCTCAACCTCGGGACAGGGGATGGCTGTGGCTCTCAACTGCCTCGCCGGCACCTTCGTCGATAAGACGTTCGAGAGCCTGAGCGAAGGTGGTCGATTCGTAGAGCTGGGGAAGGTTGACATCTGGGATCAGGAGCAGGTCAGCCGCGAGCGCCCGGACGTTACCTATCACCGCTTCGATCTGGGTGAGGCCGCCGCCGGCAATCCCAACTTCTTGCCTGAGATGATCGATCAACTAAAGCGCGAGTTGATCGAACACAAAGGGAATCTTTCTCCGATACAGCTATTCCCGATCGAGGAGGCGGCCAGCGCCTATCGCTTCATGGCGCAAGGCAGGCACGTAGGCAAAGTGGCGTTGCTGATTCGTGACAACGATACCATTCCCGTCAGGGGCGACGCGACATACCTAGTGACAGGCGGGTTGGGGGCGCTGGGGCGTCAGGTGGCTCGAAGACTGGTAGAGCGCGGTGCGACTCACCTGTTGCTGGTCGGGCGACGTAGTGCAGACGAAGACGGGTCGGCCTTTTTGAGAGAGCTCGAACGAGATGGCGCTAGGGTCTTGGCTCTGAGCGCCGATGTTGCGGACCGAAATGACATCGCCGCTATCAGCAGACTCCTCGATGGCGATTTACCCCCATTGCGCGGCGTGATTCATGCCGCCGGCGTTCTCGATGACGGGATTCTGTTACAGCAGACTCTCGATCGTTTCGTGGCCGCGATGTCACCCAAGACAATTGGCGCATGGAACCTTCATGAACTCACGCGTCACCGCAGTCTCGACTTCTTCATATGCTTTTCATCCGCGAGTTCCGTTCTGGGCACGCCGGGCCAGGGGAGCTACGCCGCTGCGAACGCTTTTCTGGATGCGTTGGCCCACTACCGTCGCAGCCTCGGACTCACCGCGCTGACGATCAATTGGGGGCCGTGGGCTGAAGGGGGAATGGCGATCGATAGCGGTGATCCTGCACGATTTGCAGCACTGGGTCTAAACCTGATTGATAACGATAGGGGTCTGCGACTCCTGGAACGACTCTCACAGCGTAACGATCCGCAGGTAGTGGTGATGGGGGTAGACTGGCAGACCTTCGGCGACAGGGTCGGTCGACACTTACCGCTTCTGGAAGAGTTGGTACAAACCCCTGCCAAGACGGCATTGGAATCCGTTTTTCTCAAACAGCTGTGGGCCGCGTCTGAGAGCGAACAGCAGAGATTACTGGGTGCGTACGTTGCCGGACAGGTAGCAAGAATTCTTGGATTGCCCTCCGAATCGATCGAACCGCATCAAAGGCTCTTCGATCTAGGCATCGATTCCCTGACAGCACTCGAATTGAGAAGCCTCCTTCAATCGGGACTGGGAGTTTCCCTTCGAGCTACTCTTCTTTTCGACTATCCTACGCTGGCTGAGTTGAAGGCCCACGTGATCAACGAAGTGATCGGCAAGCAATCGAACCCCGCCATGACGTCTGGTTCGCGACATGCCATCGGAGAGAGTGAGGATGTGATCTCGGATCATGACAAATCGCGACTCCGTACCGATCACTTAGGGTCAGATGCCGAACCAATCGCTGTTATAGGATTGGGCTGCAGGTTTCCCGGCGGGGTGAAATCACCGGAAGAGTACTGGAAGCTTCTGTGTGGTGGAGTGGATGCTATAACCGAGGTTCCATACTACCGATGGAACGTCGATGACTTTTACGATCCGGATCCGAAAACACCCGGCAAAATATATTCTCGAACAGGCGGTTTCCTGGGACCGATCGAGGATTTCGACGCCCATTTCTTTGGCATCTCCCCGCGTGAGGCGGCGAGTCTTGATCCGCAACAGCGTCTGCTCCTGGAAACTAGCTGGGAAGCAATCGAATACGCGCAGCTTTCGGCCGACGAACTCTTTAGCAGCAATACGGGAGTCTTCCTCGGCATCAGTATGCTTGACCACGTACAAAACCTCAGATACTTCGGCGACCCTGCAAGCACCGACGCGTATTACGGAACCGGCAATTCCATGAGTGGGGCGGCCGGGCGGTTGTCCTATACCTTCGGTTTCCGAGGTCCGTGCATGGCAGTTGAAACTGCGTGCTCGTCATCACTTGTGGCTGTGCACCTCGCCTGCCGAAGCCTGTTGAACAGAGAGTGTGAAACGGCGCTCGCCGCAGGCGTGAATCTGATCCTCATTCCGGACGCCAGTATCGTCTTCAGCCGGGCGAGAATGCTATCGCCCGATGGACGATGCAAGACATTTTCAAATTCAGCTGATGGCTACGGCCGCGGAGAAGGTTGCGGCGTTATCATTTTGAAACGTCTTTCGGATGCAATCGCGAACCACGACAGAATCCTGGCACTGATCCGCGGCACCGCGGTCAATCAGGACGGGCCAAGCGGCGGACTGACTGTTCCCAACGGTCCAGCGCAGGAGGCAGTTATCCGGCAGGCGCTCAAGAGTGGCGGCATCGATCCAGGGTTGGTTGACTACGTTGAGGCTCACGGGACAGGGACAGCTCTGGGTGACCCGATCGAGTTGAACGCGCTGGGCAGGGTCTTGGGGAAACATCGGACTCAATCCAATCCACTCGTCGTGGGCACAGTAAAGAGCAATATCGGTCACCTGGAAGCGGCCGCGGGGATCGCCGGCGTAATCAAGCTGGTACTGTGCCTGGCAAATCAGCAGATCCCAGCCAGCCTCCATTTCAGCGAGCCGAATCGCAACGTTCCCTGGCACGAGTTGCCGGTGCGAGTCGCTACGACACTGCAGGCGTGGCCCGTGAACAAACATCGGCGGATCGGCGGGGTAAGTTCATTCGGATTTGCTGGAACGAATTCGCATCTTGTGCTCGAAGAGGCTCCAGACCTGGAACCAGAGCCACCAATACAGGAACTTCCGTGGTGGCTGCTGACTCTCTCAGCCAAAACCGACGCGGCGCTGGAAGAATTGGCTGCGTCATACGAACACTTCATGGCGACTTGCCCGGAAGAAGAGTTCGCCGATGCCTGCATCAGCGCCAACACCGGGAGGACCCATTTCAAACAACGCATGAGTGTTGTTGCTTCGTCGCCTTTCGAGGCGTCCAGGATGCTGGCTACGTTTCGTGCAAAGCGAAGACAACCAGGCATCAGCACAGGCAAAGCGACAGACATCTCCAACAAAATCGCATTCCTGTTCACCGGACAGGGTTCGCAGTACGCCGGGATGGGCCGGCAACTGTACCAGACGCAACCTGTCTTTCGTAATACGCTCGACCAGTGTGCTGAGATCCTGCGCCAACATGTCGAATGCAATCTGGTCGAAGTGCTCTACCCGTCGCAAGAATCTGATGCACTCATACACGAAACTGTTTATGCGCAGCCGGCCTTGTTCGCATTGGAGTATGCGCTTGCGAAGCTGTGGGAGTCGTGGGGTATCCGCCCGGCGGCGGTTATGGGACACAGTGTCGGGGAGTACGTGGCGGCTTGCATCAGCGGTGTTTTCAGCCTGGAAGACGGTCTGAAGCTGATCGCAACCCGGGGGAGGTTGATGCAGGCTCTGCCACGGAACGGCGAGATGGTCGCAGTGTTCGCCGGGGAGGAGCAGGTTCGGGACGCCATCGCGGGTTTCAGCGATGTATCAATCGCCGCAGTGAATGCACCAAAGCACACAGTGGCGTCCGGGCGCAGTGATGCGCTGGCAGAAGCGCTGGCGCCTCTCGCCACCGACGGCGTGAAGCTTCAAAAGCTCAACGTGTCTCATGCCTTTCATTCGCCGTTGATGAGGCCGATGCTGGCCGAATTCGGACGCGTCGCGGCAGAGGTCAGCTATTCCGTGCCCGGTATTCCAACGATCTCCAACATCACAGGTGAGATCGCTGGTCAAGAAATTGCTTCGCCAACCTACTGGATGGATCATGTGATGCAACCGGTCCGGTTCAGCGCAGGCATGAAGAGCCTCTATCTCAAGGGCCACCGGGCTTTTCTTGAGATCGGCCCGCAGGCTGTATTGCTGGCGATGGGCCACGCCGTTCTTTCGGACGAAGAATGTTTGTTGCTGGCCAGCCTGCGCCAGCGCCGCCCGGACTTGCAACAGGTCTTCGCTTCGTTGGGTACTCTGTATACGGCCGGGGCAACAGTGGATTGGGCCCGCTTCACAGGAGGCAAGAGGCGAGCACGTGTGGTTCTGCCCAGCTATCCCTTCCAACGAGTTCGGCATTGGTATCACGAAGCTGGTGTAAGGCCCAGCAAGCCCGCGACAGGCAAACCAAAGCCGACAAACCTGGTCGTCGACCTGCTAAATCGGGGCGATACGGAGGAGCTTGCCCGCCTGGTCCAATCTTCCATGAATCTCGGTGAAGTTGATACCGGCGTCCTGAACCGCGTCTTGAATTGTCTCGTGGAACAGCATCGAGATCGAATGTCAGGCTCTTCAATTGACAACCTGCTCTACCGAATGGAATGGCGAGAGGAGAGCCGATTCAGAGCTTCGACGAATTCATTGCCTTCGGGCAACTGGCTGATCTTCGCGGACCGCTGCAGAGTGGGGGAAACACTTGCCGAAAGGCTTCGCGAACAGGGACACCGCTGTGTGTTGGTTTACCAGCGTGAACCAGAGAGCGTTATTGGAAAGGACGTTCACGTGCTCGGGTCACGCACACCTCAGAGCTTCGAGCAGTTGGTATCGGAGCTCGAGATGAATCGATTCCGCTTAGGGGATGTGTTGTATTTGTGGGACCTCGACTCGCCATCAACAACGGAGTTAGCGTCCATCGAGAGCAATGCTGTCATCGATCTTTTACATCTCGTGCAGGTCCTTAGCCGTGGTTTCACACATGCACGCTCAGCCGGCGCACACTCCACACTCGTCTCGCTGTCCGCTTCAAGGTCCGTGTCGAAATATCCGAGTGACGCTCATGGCGCGACGAGCGGACTCCGAGACTGCGCACGTTTGTGGGTGGTGACTCGTGGGGCTGTCGCGGCTGCCGGTACTCAAACCAGAGTCGCTGTATCACAAGCTCCGTCGTGGGGCCTCGGTCGAGTGCTTGCTCTCGAACATCCGGAACTTTGGGGCGGTTTGATTGACTTGGATCCAGACGCCGACGCAGAGGAGATGGCGAACTGTCTGTTGCAGGTTTGTAACGATGAAGGACGAGCGGAGCAGTTTGCGTTTCGCCAGGGCAAATGCCTCGCAGCGCGCCTCGGCCGCAGTCAACCTGATAACGCGGAACATGTCAAGATCGATTCCAACGGCTCATACCTCATCGTCGGGGGTCTCGGTGCTTTGGGACTCGGCCTGGCGAAATGGATGGTTTCAAAAGGCGCACGCCATCTGGCCCTTACAAATCGCTCGGGACTCTCAGAACAAACGCGAGCGAAACTGCGGGAACTGGAAGATGCGGGAGCTCAGGTCTTGACAATGCAGGCCGACGTATCAGACGAGTCAGACATGTCGCGGGTATTTGACGAAGTGACACGCTTGCTTCCGCCGATTCGCGGGATAGTACACGCCGCCGGCGTCCTTGACGACGGCATGCTACTGCAACAAAACAAAGATCGTTTCATGCGCGTCATGTCGCCGAAGGTTCAAGGCGCATGGAATCTCCACAAACTGAGCGAGGGTCTGGAGCTCGATTTCTTCGTACTCTTCTCATCGATTGCGTCGCTCCTTGGATCGCCGGGGCAAAGCAACTATGCGTCTGCCAACGCATTCCTCGACGCGCTGGCCGCACATCGGCGCGCGCGTGGCCAATGTGGTCTGTCGATCAACTGGGGACCGTGGGCTGAGTTCGGCATGGCGGCGACGCTGTCTAGTCAATTAAGGGAGCGGCTGGCGTCTCAAGGGTTGCGCCTGCTGCCGCCCGCGGAAGGATTCGATATTTTCGGAGAGTTGTTGGCCGGCTCATCGAGCCAGACGGCAGTGCTACCAATCGACTGGTCGGTGGTGAAGCGGCGATTCCCCGTTGGACATCATCCTCCTGTGCTTAAGGATTTTCTTTCAGAGGGTGAGATCAGTCAGTCACAAGCCGCCAACCGTGGGCACTACCTGGTTGAACTCAAGAAAGCACCTTCGAGCGAGCGACTGTCGTTGCTTACGAGCTATCTGCAGGAGCGGGTTGCCGACGTGCTGCGTTTGCCGTCGCACCAGCGAGTGGATATCGATCAGGGATTCGCGGAAATGGGGATGGACTCGCTCATGGCCGTCGAACTCAAGACCAGAATCGAGTTCGACCTGAACATCTCCGCGTCGCCGACGATGATCTTTAACTACCCGACGATCAAATCGATCGCCGAACATCTGTTTCGACAGGTGCTGGACCTGCATGAGGGTGCAGGTCGCTCCGGGGCCAGCGGTGTTGATAACGCGGAGCCAAAGATACTTGACGAAGTTCTACCTATATTGAACGAAATCCGTATGAGCACCGACGAGGAGTTGGCAGAGTTGATCGCACGCGAGTATGACGCAACCCAATGAGCCAAGAGATAGAACAGCCGGGTGACCAGAAGGAGCTTTCACCGCTTCAACAGTCCTACTTCGTCATCAGAAAGCTGAAGGCCACTGTCGAGGCGCTCCAACGGGAGAGAACCGAGCCCATCGCGATCATCGGCGCGGGATGCAGGTTCCCCGGTGGCGCGATCGATTTGGAGTCTTACTGGCGTCTGTTGCGTGAAGGAGTCAACGCCGTCAGAGATGTGCCGGCGGACAGATGGGATGTTGACGCATTTTACGACCCGGACCCAGCCGTTCCGGGAAAGTCCGCCACTCGCAGTGCCGCGTTCCTGGATAGTGTGGACCAGTTTGATCCGTTGTTCTTTGGCATCTCTCCCAGGGAAGCCATCAGCCTCGACCCTCAGCAGCGGCTCTTACTGGAGGTGACTTGGGAAGCTTTGGAGCGAGCGGGTCAGGCCCCAGACCGATTGGTACCCGATCGCACCGGCGCGTTCATCGGCATCGGCCAGATGGACTACGCGCATCTGCTGCTCGGGGCCTACGATCCTGCTCTCATTGATGTCTATGCCGGCACCGGCAACGGCTTCTGTTTTGCCTCGGGCAGGCTGTCCTACTTCCTCGGAGTGCGTGGCCCAAATCTGGCGGTCGATACGGCCTGCTCCTCATCGCTGGTCGCGGTTCATCTGGCATGTCAGAGTTTGCGGATGCGCGAGTGTGACCTCGCCCTGGCAGGCGGCGTTCACCTGCTTTTATCGCCGCAGCCGTTCATCGGTCTGACAAAGCTGGGGGCACTCTCCCCAGACGGCAAATGCAAGACATTCGATGCTGCAGCCAACGGGTATGGTCGCGGCGAAGGGTGCGGCGTCATTGTACTCAAGCGTCTGTCGGATGCGATTTCGAATGACGACGTGATTGCGGCCGTGATACGCGGCTCGGCAACCAACCACGACGGATCGAGCAGCGGATTCACAGTACCCAATGGTCTGGCGCAGCAGGAACTTCTGCGTGCCGCGTTGCGGAATGCCGGCGTAGAGCCCGAGCAGGTTGGGTACGTCGAAACTCACGGAACGGGAACGCAGTTAGGTGATCCTATCGATGTCGAGGCTCTTAGCGAAGTGTTCGGACGCAATCGCACGTTGGATCGGCCATTGATCATCGGCTCCGTGAAGACGAACATCGGTCACTTGGAAGCCGCCGCCGGAATTGCTGGCCTTCTAAAGGTGGTTCTGTCGCTTCAACATCGCGAGATCCCACCTCACCTTCACTTCATGAAACCCAATCCTCACATTCGTTGGAGCGAGATTCCGGTGAAGGTCCCAACAGCACCGATGCCCTGGGACGCGGCAGATAAGAAGAGGCTCGCGGGGGTAAGTTCATTCGGATTGAGTGGCAGCAACGCCCACGTTGTGCTTGAAGAGGCACCGGCACCCGAGCCGAGACCGGCATTTGTTGACCGGCCTCGCCACCTCCTCCCAATCTCAGCCCAGACACCCAAAGCGTTGTCCGACCTGGCCAAGCGGTACGAAGCATTCCTGGGAGTTAATCCTCACGCATCGCTCGCAGATTTTTGTTTCACGTGTGGAAGCGGTCGAAACCATCTTGCGTGCCGGGCTGCTCTGATAGCTTCCTCCACGTCCGAGATGCGTGATCACCTGGCAACGCTGGCCCGCGAGGTTTCCGATACAAATGAATCCAACGATCGGCAGAGACACATCAGAGTTGCTTTCCTCTTCACCGGGCAAGGCTCTCAATATGTCGGAATGGGTCGTTCGCTTTATAAGACCAGCCCAACGTTCCGCGCTGCTCTTGATCGCTGCGATGAACTCCTGGACCCCTATCTTGATCGGTCGTTGGTACAAATACTCTATCCAGAGATCGGAACCCAATCACCGCTCAACGATACTGCGTACACCCAACCAGCCCTGTTCGCCCTCGAATACGCGTTGGCCGAAATGTGGATGTCCTGGGGCGTTGAAGCCGATATGATGATGGGTCATAGCGTCGGTGAGTATGTCGCAGCATGTCTTGCGGGAGTCTTTTCGCTGGAAGACGGTCTCAAGCTCATCGCACAACGGTCGCGTTTGATGCAGCAATTGCCGCGCGACGGAGCTATGGCGGTGGTCTTCGCTGACGAGCAAACGGTAGCGAAAGCCATGCAGACCGAACTCGACAGAGTCTCGATTGCGGCGATCAACAGTCCTCAAAACATCGCGATCTCAGGCGAGGTCGCGATTGTGGATCGGCTGCTGGCGACCTTCGAGCACGAGGGAATTCGTTCGACGCGGCTCCAGGTCTCGCACGCTTTTCATTCGCCGCTGATGCAACCGATGCTGTCTGAGTTTGAGCGCATAGCGCGGGAGATTACTTACCATCCACCTCGGAAAGGAATCATATCGAATCTGGATGGAAAACCGGCAACTCCGTTGATCGCCAGTGCTGACTATTGGGTTGAGCACGTTCGAAAGCCCGTGCGATTTGCGGCGGGAATGGAAACCCTCAACAGGTTGGGATATGACGTCTTTATAGAAATGGGTCCGAAGCCGACGCTCATGATGATGGGCCGTGGTTGCATTCCAAACAGCCGGGCGCGATTCCTCGCAAGTCTGAGCCAGGGGCAGGAAGATTGGCAGTCGCTGTTGCCGAGCCTGGGCAAACTGTATGAGTTGGGTGGCCAGATTGACTGGTCAGCGTTCGATCGCGATTACACGAGGCGGCGGATGGTGCTGCCGACCTACCCCTTTCAACGCCAGCGGTATTGGATCGAGCAGGATGTCCGTCGCCCCGCGGATGTACGGATCGACTCGGCTGCGGTTCACCCGCTTCTCGGCTCTCGTCTACGCCTTCCACTTTCACGCGAAACGCGGTTTGAGACGCGGTTTTCCCCCACAAAGCCTGCGTACCTCAAGGACCATCAACTGTTTGATACGGTCGTGGTACCCGGGGCCTCGCATGTGGCGATGGTGCTCTGCGCTGCTAAAGAAGCGCTTTCGACCGATAAGTGTGTTCTAGAGGATCTGTTCTTTCCTCAAGCCCTGGTGCTCACCGACCAGAGTGAATTCACACTGCAGACCGTCCTGATCCCGGATGACAACGCGCTCGGCTTTCGAGTCGTAAGCCTGGCTGACGATGCGGATGAGACAGATCCTGAGGCTTGGACCTCGCATTGCTCAGGTCGCGTTCGCGCGTTCGCTGACGATCAGTATCCAACAGCCTCGCCAGCCGACATTGATGCGCTGAAAGAGAGCTGTCCTCGAGAGTTATTGGCATCAGAGTTCTACTCGACCTTTCGAAGCCTCGGATATGGACTGGGTCCATCCTTTCAGTGGCTGGGATCGATCTGGCAAGGAGAGGGTCAAGCCCTGACTGAGATGCGCGTGCCGGTGCTGACCGACGAGCTCAGTTCCTACGTGCTCTATCCCGGTCTTATCGATTCCTGCTTCCAGCTGCTCGCGGCTTGCGGTCCGGTAGGCACGGTCAAGGGCGGAAGTGATGACATCTACGTACCGTTCAGTATCGGCGAAATACATTGTTACGGAGCCCACGCCGGCGAACAACTATACTGCCACACGCGAATCAGAACGAAGCATCTCGAAGAAACGGGAGTTCTGATTGCTGACACCAGACTCTTTAACGACAAAGGACAGCTGGTCGCGGAGATCGCAGGCTTTGAAGGCCGGAAGGCAAGCCGCAAGGCACTCCTTCGCAGCCTGCAAGGAAACCTGAACGACGCACTCTACCAGCTTACGTTTCAAGAGGCGCCTTTGGAGGCGTTGCCGATGGTGGAAGGCGCCGCCCGGGATGGACGACGCTGGCTGATCTTCTGCGACCGAGATAAAGCAGGGTCAAAGCTGGTCGAACTGCTGCTTCAACGCGGTGACTATTGCATTACCGTGGAGCCCGGAAAAGATTTTCAGCGCCTCGCGGCAAACCGTTTCTTCGTGAACCCGGACAATAAGGCGCATTTCGACCAGTTGCTCAAGGACCTGCAGGACGGAAACATGTCTGGCACCCAAATCGTTCATTTGTGGGCTCTGGAAGAGGAACCGCTCACGGAGACCCGTAGCGAGTCTATCGAACAGAGCCAACGCATGGCCTGCGAGTCCGTGCTCCACCTCGTTCACGCACTGGCGAGATCGAAATCGAGAGAAACCTCGTCGCTATGTCTCGTAACGCGCAATGCAGTTGCGGCTGTGCCCGGTCAGAGACCACTCGCAGTAGAGCAGTCTACGTTGTGGGGATTGGGGCGCGTGATAGCCCTGGAGCATCCGGAGCTGCGATGTCTGCGAATCGATCTTGATACCCAGTCCAACGAGAATGAGGCTCACGCACTCCTGGAGCAGATCGTCAATCCAAGTGCCGAAGATCAGATAGCGCTCCGCGACGGGCGACGTTTTGTCGCGCGCCTGGCTCGGTTCGCTGAAGCTCGCGCGACTGCTTTGAAATCGCCGGTAAGCGCGTCCCATCCTTATAAGCTGTCGATCGGTACCTTCGGGTTACTCGACGAATTGCGCCTCGTCTCAATGATTCGACCGATACCGGGACCCGGCGAAGTTGAGATCAGGATCCTTGCCAATGGTCTCAACCTTCGTGACGTGCTGATCGCTTTGGGAATGTTCGGCGAACAACTTCAAAGCATGGGACTCAGGACGCCGGCGGAGCTTTCTCTGGGCTTCGAGTGTGCGGGTGAAATCACGGCCGTGGGAGAAGGAGTCGACAGATTCAAGCCCGGTGACGAGGTGATGGGTCTGGTGCTCGGCGGCATGAACAGCCATACGGTCGTGAACGCGGCGTTGATTACACGGAAACCGGAGGGAATGAGTTTCGAGCAGGCGGCGACCATCCCACTAGCCTTCGTGAGCGCGATGTTTGGGCTAAAACACCTGGCCAGGCTTCAACCCGGAGAGCGAGTGCTGATCCATGCCGCCGCCGGCGGTGTCGGCCAGGCGGCAGTGCAGTTGGCGCGCTCTATCGGTGCAAAGATCTTCGCGACCGCCAGTCCGTCAAAATGGGATTTCCTCAAAGCCCAGGGAATCAGTCACGTTATGAACTCGCGAACCGTTGAGTTTGCCGACCAGTTGATGGAACTGACTCGCGGACAAGGCGTCGACTGTGTTCTTAATAGCCTGACCGGAGAGTTTATTACCAGAAGCCTCGGTGTTCTTGGGCAGCGTGGTCGATTCGTCGAACTGGGCCGGATCGGCGTCTGGACTGAAGATCAGATTCACGAGGTCCGACCTGACGTCTCATATTTCAACTTTGACCTTGCACGAATCTCTTACGAGAAACCGCAACTGGTAGCTTCGCTTCTTGCAGATTTGGCCGAACAATTCCGTCAAGAGAAACTCGAGCCGATCGTTCACCGCATCTTCCCCATCCAGGATGCCCCCGCTGCATTCCGGTTTATGGCCCAGGCCAAACACGTCGGCAAGGTGGTTCTTTCGCACCCACATCAGAATGGTTCGAGTGAGCATGGGATGATTCGCGGCGAAGGCGTGTACATCATCACGGGTGGACTGGGATCGTTGGGCCTGCTTCTTGCCGAGTGGATGGTAGACAAAGGCGCTCGCAATATCCTTCTGGCTGGCCGGCATGAGCCGTCGGAAGCAGCGGAGTCGATGATTAGCCGGCTAAGGGACCTGGGAGCGAAAGTTTCCGCTATCAGAACTGACGTCTCCAAACGTGATGAAGTAGAGCAATTGCTCGCAGAGGCTGCGCGGGTCGGGCCCATCCGCGGGATCGTTCACGCCGCCGGCGTCCTCGACGATGGCATCCTGCTCAATCAGGACTGGGTGCGGTTCCGAAACGTCATGGCCGCCAAAGTCGACGGTGCGTGGCATCTACACACGCTCAGCCGCGGCCTGCCGCTCGATTTCTTTGTGTGTTATTCGTCGATGGCCTCGATGCTCGGTTCGCCGGGCCAGAGTAATTACGCTACTGCAAACGCATTTCTTGACGCGCTTGCTCACCATCGACGGTCACTCGGGTTGCCGGCGCTCAGCATAAATTGGGGTGGCTGGGCTGAATCGGGCATGGCAGCAGGGCTCGACAGCCGGATCAACGCTCGCTGGAGCGATCAGGGCCTGAGGCTCATCTCGGCCGATGCGGGACTGGATGCTCTGGAGAGACTATGGACGCTAGGCGCCATTCAGGTGGGTGTGCAGCCGCTTAACTGGTCGAGGTTGCTGCAACAGTTTCCCGCAGGGGCTATGCCACCGCTATTCGAAATGTTTACCCATAAAGTCGAGACCGCTATACCTGCAAAGTCGAAGTTCATTGAGTTGCTTGAAGCGACACCGGCTGCGGAACGTCTCGCGCTACTTCAGGAAGAGGTCCGTTCACAGATTGCCCGGATACTCGGTCTGAGTTCTCCCGATCAGGTGGAGTTGCGAGGCCGGCTCTTTGATCTCGGGCTCGACTCCCTGATGGCTGTCGAGTTGAAAACCCGTCTCGAGCGGACACTTTGTTGCACCATACGACCAACACTTGCCTTCGACTATCCGACTCTGGAAGCGCTGGTCGGTTATTTCGCTCAGGAACCTCTGGCCCGCTTTTTTGCCCCCGAAGATCCTCCGGCGGCCGAAGCCGAGGTTGCTGGTGAAGCCATTACTCTCCTGGAAAATGAATCCGAAGAGACGATTGCCGATCAGCTCGCCCGCGAACTTTCAGATCTTGAAGAAGGGACGGGCGTGTGACTTCAGACAGCAGCGTCGATTCCGCAACACTGATGAAACGCTCGCTCGTGGAGCTGCGCAAACTTCGAGCGCGAATTCATGAGCTTGAGTCCACTCACAAGGAACCCATAGCGATAATCGGACTTGGTTGCCGTTTCCCCGGTGGAGCGCACACCCCCGACGCCTTCTGGCAGCTCCTGGTCAGCGGGCGGGACGCGATCCGCGAAACCCCCGCGAGTCGCTGGGACCTGTCTGCCTTCTACGATCCCGACCCAACTGCCCCCGGCAAAACCTACACCAAAAACGGCGGGTTCCTTGACGAGGTTGACCTGTTCGACCCTGAGTTCTTCGGTATCTCTCACCGCGAGGCCATCAGTCTCGACCCGCAGCAGAGGATGTTGCTCGAGGTCACCTGGGAAGCGTTGGAATATGCCTCTCAAGCTCCGGACCGGCTATACGGTACGGGAGCCGGCGTCTTCATTGGAATCAGCGGCTTCGAGTACGCCGCGCACCTAGTCCGATCAGTTGACCTCACCGCAATCGATCCGTATTTCGGCACCGGCACTGCACTGAGCGCCGCAGCAGGCCGATTGTCTTTTACATTGGGACTGACCGGGCCGAGCGTTGCGGTCGACACTGCGTGTTCATCGTCTCTGGTGGCGCTGCATTTGGCCTGTCAGAGTTTGCGCAATCGAGAATGTGATTTGGCTCTCGCAGGCTCCGCAAATCTGATGGTGGCGCCTGAAGTGAACATTGCATTTTCCAAAGCACAGTTGCTTGCACCCGACGGGCGCTGCAAGACGTTCGATATCGCCGCGGACGGCTACGGACGCGGTGAAGGGTGCGGAGTTGTTGTGCTCAAGCGCCTGTCCGATGCCCTGGCGAATGGCGATCGCATCGAGGCGTTGATCCGTGGTTCTGCGGTCAATCAGGATGGACCCAGCGGCGCGTTGGTCGTCCCGAATGGTCTCTCTCAACAGGCTGTTATAAGGAAGGCGCTGGAGAACGCCGGCGTCTCGACGGGTGACATCGACTATGTTGAAGCTCACGGGACCGGGACAGCTTTGGGCGATCCGATCGAAGTCGGTGCGTTGGGCCATGTTTTCGGAAACCATCGCGATCGGAACCCGCCGCTGATCATCGGATCGGTCAAGACGAATCTCGGTCACCTCGAGTCGGCTGCCGGCATCGCCGGTCTGATAAAGGTGGCTCTTTCTCTCAAGCGCGAGATCATTCCTCCCCATCTACACTTTCACAAACCCAATCCTCGAATCCCGTGGGATCTTCTGCCGGCTGTCATACCAACCGAACCGATGCCGTGGCCACGCGGATCGAGACGCCGGTTCGCCGGGCTGAGTTCGTTCGGATTCACGGGCACCAACGCCCACGTGATTCTGGAAGAAGCGCACATGCCTGAAGAGGTCGAACGCTGCTCCGATCGGCCAGTGCACGCCTTAACGCTTTCGGCCAGGACTGATGAGGCGCTCCGCGATATGGCGGCGAACTTTGGCAGACACTTGTCATCGAACTCGGATATCGCTCCCGGCGATCTGTGTTTCTCTGCCAACACCGGCCGTTCTCGCTTCGGTCGACGAATGGCCATCGTCGCGAACTCAGTAGATGAATTCAGCGAAAGGCTCACAGACTTTGGTTCAGGCCGTGAGAGTTCCGGAGTGTTTCGTTCGAGCCAGGGAGCAAGCAAGACGAAGATCGGATTCCTGTTCACCGACCGTGGTGCCGAGTATCCGGAAATGGGACGCGAGTTGGGCAAAACGAATGCTGTATTTCGTGAGACCCTCAATCGCTGTGACCAGATTCTCGGCTCCCGAATCGACCAGTCATTGCTTGCAGCTATGCTCGAGACCGATGGCGCCCCGGTCGACGATGCCTTGACTGACCTTACGCTTTTCGCGCTCGAGATCTCGCTGGCGCGGACGTGGCAGTCGTGGGGCGTACAGCCCGCTGCCGTTGTTGGGCAAGGCCTGGGAGAATATGCTGCCGCGTGTATGAGTGGCGTGTTCAGCCTGGAGGACGGTCTTGAACTCGTCGCGCATCGCTCTGATTCAAACGCAGCAGCGGTCTTGTCGCGGTTGAGATGGTCTGCGCCCAGGATTCAAATGGCGTCCAGTCTCACCGGCGATATTGTGCTTAATGAAGTAACCGCACCGGCGTATTGGGCTGGCGTAGCCCGGCAGACCTCGCGCGTTGCGGATGCGATCAGGTCGCTGCGCCGTCTGGGTTGCAATTGCTTTATCGAGATTGGTCCGGAGCCAACCCTGATCCGGTTGGGCCGCGAGGTTCTGCCCGAGGACGACATCAACTGGATCTACAGCCTCCGGAAAGGAGAACCCGACTGGCAGGGGTTCGTAAAGGGGCTTGCTTTTCTATCAACGCAGGATGTGAATGTAGACTGGCTGGCTTTCGATCGCGAATACAAGCGACGAAGAATCCCACTACCAACCTACCCGTTTCAGAGGAAGCGATTCTGGCCTCAGCCGGCGCATCACGAAACAAGTGTTTCACCCGATCTCTACTACCGTGTCGATTGGCAGCCCCAGGTCTCAGCCGGCGACAACGTCAGCGGGCCGGACTCCAGCGGCAGCTGGCTCTTGCTCGCTGACGGATCAGGTATCGGTCGATCGCTCGCGACTAAACTGCAAGAGAGCGGTATCGAATGCGTACTCGCATTTGCAGGAACTGAATACCGGCGCACCGGAATGTCAGAATGCATTATCGATCCGGAGAATGCGGAACACTTCAAGCGTCTTCTGGCCGAGATGTTCGAGGGCCGTCCTCAGCTTGACGCCACAGTTCATCTGTGGGGATTGGATGGAAGTGCGTCTGACAGTACGGAACCGGATCAGTTGCAGGCTGCAACATTAAAGGGTTGCGGCGGCGCGTTGCACCTCGTTCAGGCACTCGCTCTGAACAAACCGACGGGACCCTACAAACTTTGGTTCGTCACAAGAGGCGCCCTACGTGTTGGGTCGGAGATCGATCTGCCCGGCGTCGTACAAGCAAGTCTCTGGGGTCTGAGTGGAGTAATCGCTGTTGAGCTCCCACAGATTCATTGCACCTCGATTGATCTCGACCCTTCGCGGAGTCAAGGAGACGCCGGCGCGCTGTTCGATGAGATAAGGCGGCCGGATGCGACCGTTGGCGACAACATCGCTCTCAGAGGCGGACGGCGCTATGTCCGTCGACTAGTCCACAGCATGCCGCCGGAACCGGCTTCAGTAGGATTGAAGCCTGACCGGACCTATTTGATTGCCGGAGGCCTGGGGGGAATCGGACTGCGGCTCGCTCGTTGGATGGCAGAAATGGGTGCGGGCAATCTTGTGCTGTTAAGTCGAGCTGAGCCATCTCACGAGGCAAGATTGGCGGTTGATGAAGTGCGCCGGATGGGAACCGACATCGCGGTGCTGCGCGCTGATGTGTCTCGAGTCGATGACGTAGCCGCAGCCTTTCAACAAATTCGCGCATCACTGCGGCCGCTCGCCGGAGTTATCAACTGTGCAGGTGTTTCTAACGATAGGATGCTGCTTCGCAACGAGTGGGATCTCTTCACCGAGGTGCTTGCTCCAAAGGTCAACGGTTCGTGGAACCTCCACTACCTCACCCGGGAATTGCAGCTGGATTTCTTCGTATTGTTTTCCTCTTCAGCGTCGCTGTTGCCGGTTCCCGGAATGGCGAGCTACGCAGCGGCTAACGCATTTCAGGATGCGCTGGCGCATTATCGCGAGTGCCACGGCCTGCCGGCGCTCAGCATAAGCTGGGGACCCTGGGAAGACGTGGGTATGACCCAACGAGCGGGACGCTCGCGACAAGATCAATGGCGAGCTAACGGGATGGAAACTTTGTCACCGGCGCTGGCTCTGGAGACGTTCGGCCGGCTACTCCAACAAAAGAATGGACACGTTGCCGTTCTCCGGGTCAACTGGAATCGAATCCTGGAATTGATTCCCGGTCCTGTACCTGGGTTCCTCGAGAGCGTCGCCACGCCGGCGAAGCACACAGAGAAACAAAAAGAAAAAGAAAGCGCAGTCTACCTCAAGCTAAGAGAGATGCATGGGGATGAGCGAGCGCAGTTCCTGGAATCGTACTTGAAAAAGCAGATCGCACCTCTGTTGGGGTCTGCGGTCGGCGACCTCTCAGAGATAAGCAACCTCGCCAGTGCCGGCATCGATTCGCTGATGATCATGGATGTGCTGAACAGAATCAGGGACGACCTCAAGTTCATGCTTTACCCTCGGGAGTTTTACGAGCAGCCGACGATTCAGGGGTTGGCGAGGTATCTGGCTGCCGAGTTCGAGCGAGCTCACGGTGAACGAGGCAGCGAAGCTGTTAGGGTCCAATCTGTCGCCGCCGTCGCCAGCGGTGGCTCGAGTTTTGTTGAGGTCACTGAAAGGCCGGAGGCGAACCATCGGACGTCCGAAGCTGGTGTCGAAAGGCTTCCGGCGGTTAGTTTCATTCTTTCCAGCCCGCGGGCAGGCTCCACTCTGCTGCGAGTAATGTTTGCGGGACATCCGGCACTTTTCTCTCCGCCTGAGCTCCACCTGCTGCCGTTCTCGACGATGAAAGAGCGGGCGCGCCTCCTGAACAAGACGCATTTGGATGAGGGGCTGCAACGCGCGCTGATGGAGTTGTTGGACCTCGAAGCTGAAGAGAGCAAAACAATGATCGAGAGTTGGGTGACGCGCGATCTGCAAATCCGCGAGGTTTATGCGATCCTTCAGCAGCACGCGAGTCCGCGCCTGCTCGTCGATAAGTCTCCCAGCCATGCAGTCAGCGGGGAGGTACTGTCGCGCGCTGAAAGACTATTTCAGGGAGCGAGATACATTCACCTGATCCGGCATCCATACTCCGTAATCGAATCGTTCGTACGCCTGCGGATGGATAAGCTGCTCGGAAGTCAATCGAAGGATCCGTACTCCCTGGCCGAAGAGATCTGGACTACAGCGAATCGCAACATACTCGAAGTCGTTCCACGTGACCGTTATCATCGCGTTTACTTCGAAGATCTCGTCCGCGACCCCGCGACTGTTGCTACTCGCTGCTGCGAGTTTCTGGGAATACCGTTCGATGAGTCGGTTCTGAGACCATATGACAAAGGGCGCATGACAGATGGCGTTCATCCGGTGTCGACTCCAATCGAAGATCCTAATTTCCTAAAGCACGATCATATTGATGCCAGCCGTGGCGAGAGTTGGAGACGTGTTGATATCGGACGTCCATTAAGTTCTAAAACCTGCGCGGTGGCAGCGGAACTCGGTTACGACCTGCCTAATGATCCTCAGGCGCCGATTTCGTCAGTTACGAACTTACCGAAACACGAATGGTCAGGCTCGACAGCGCGAGAGGAATTGCCGGCTAACAGGCTGTGTCATCAGATGGGTCGTGAAATGAAAGAGTTTTACCTCGAGACGGTTCGCGGCCTCCGTGTTTGCATTTGTGAGTGGGGGCCGGAGTCGGGACCGCGGGTCCTTATGCTTCACGGTATTTTGTCCCAGGGCGCTTCATGGGTAGAACTGGCTGAACGCCTGTCTGACAAGGGTCTCCACGTGATGGCTCCTGATCTTCGTGGTCACGGGAGATCCGATCACGTGGGGCGGGGCGGTTCTTATCATCTAATCGATTTCGTAGCGGATCTTGACGCCATCGTTAACAAGCTGTGCGTCGAGCGCTTCGTTCTGGTGGGCCACTCGATGGGATCAGTCATAGCAGCCCTTTTTGCTGCGGCGCGTCCGGACGCTGTTGCATCTCTGGTCATGATTGAGCCGCTGCTGCCACCCGACAGCCGGACTGTCGAAGAAGCAGACGGTGTACGGCTGGCCACTCAGTTGGAATATCTGGCTGCCCAACCGTCCCATCCAAATTTTCCTGACCTCGAGACTGCAGCGTCCAGGATGGAGCGCGGCATGCCGGGATTGGCGCACAGCCTGGCTGTGAGGTTGGCAGAACGCGAAACAGTGGCCGGAGAGAGTGGGCTGCAATGGCGATGGGATCCGCTGCTCCGAACCCGAGCAGGAATCGGCTTCACCAACGACGGCCTGAGTGGCGCCAGGTACCTCGGGCTTCTTCGGGGTATTCAAGCGAAGCTGACTATAGTTCTTGGCGACGAGTCTAATATGCGCCGAGACGATGGAGCACTCTTTCGAGGTAACTTGCCCGGAGCCAAGACGATTGTGCTGGCTGGCGGTCACAATGTGTACCTGGAGCAACCCATGGCACTTGCGGAGATCATCAGCGAAACTGTGCCGTCCAGGCCTGGAGGTCAGGGAGAGTAGCTCTTCATTGCCTTTAGGGAATCAATTGTCAAATCGTTTGCGCAGCAAAAGAGAGCAGTTATGACCAGCAATCGTCTTTTCTCATTTGTAAGGCTGTTATGGGAAATACCGCTTTCAGTTTGCTCCTGGGTATTCTTTAAAGTCATGAAGTTTCTTCTCGGGAGGCTCTACACCTTTGCGCTTTCGAGAATGACTTATGAAGCGCACGACTGGAAGGTGTTTAATGCCGATATGGTCGGGCGGCCGCTCGTATTGCCGACAATCGCCACAAAGGGCCCTCGTTGGAATACCCACGCTGTTGTCGTGACGGCTGGACCGATCGACGTGAAAAGTTCCCTCTCTTTCGAAGTGGCTACTTCCTTCGCCTCGGCCTCCTCGTGGTCGATCGTGATTTACGCGAACCCCGGATACCAGACTGTAACCAGCATCGAGTCATTCAATATCACCGAGGTCGCACAATGGCACGATCTGCCGCTCAAACCCGGTAAGTACTCGATCAATCTGAGATACTACGGGTTGCTCAACGCACCCTTAACGCCGGCGGTCAAAGCAGACGGCGACCAGGTCGTCCCTCAAAAACCAGTGCCGCCGAACAACAACGATTTCTACAGTGAATTGTACAAGAGGGACAGTTGGTTCTATGCCGCGCTTCACTACTACGTGTTTCATATGTTGCGGTTCAGGAGATGGCTGCCGCCTGCGCTCGTGAGAAGAGAGTACCTGCCGGTAGGCGATCCGGGCACGATCTTTCGTTATGGATTGATCAGGAAAGGCGAGTGGCTGAGATTCTCGGCCGCCGATGAGCTAATCGATAACTACGACCTTTACCTCACCACGTACAATCGTTCCAGTTTCCCGATTAGTTCTGAAGTGATTCACGACGCTACTCATCGAACGGCGGCATCAACGGCGGATGGACTCTACCTGCTCCGTATCCGGCGCAAAGCAACAATTACCGGAGAGTTCCGTGAAAACTGGTTACAAATAGATTCGATCAGTCCGGTCTCGCTTGGAATCCCCGGGGCAAACGCCGAGCCGCATCAGTCAGACTGATTCGTCGAGAGCTCCGCCAATCGAGTTCGACGGCGAAGCCGCGCTTCCCGTCGTCTCGCGGCCTCCTCTTCGATCTGCTTCATCTCCTGGCCCTGATCCCCTTGGTTGATGAATTCCACCAGCAGGCTGATCGTGGGACACCGGAAGAGATCAACTATGCTGATGTCGCAGCCTATCCGCTCCTTGATTTTTCCGTGGATCTTCACCAGATCTACTGAAGTTCCACCAAGCGCGAAGAACGTGTTGTGAATGCCTACCGACTCCACGCCTAGAACCTCGCTCACGATCTGCGCCAGGTTCTGCTCGGTCTCTGTTCGGGGTTTGACGAACTCCACCGGTTTGATCCGCTGGGCCTCGGCCAGGTCCAACAGCGCTTTGCGATTCACTTTGTTGTTTGCGGTGAGGGGAAGCGCATCGAGAAACGTGAACGAGGACGGAACCATGTATTCCGGAAGCCGCTCCCGCAGGAAGGCTCTCAGTTCCTGCTCCAGACTCGTTACGCGGTTGGCCTTGCTCGTATCCAAGCCAGAGTCAGGGGCCTCGATCCCACCTACGAAACTGTGCAGAAAGACGTGGTCTGCGTCCAGTTGAAACGAACTGCGCACCGATTCGAAATCGAGCGCACCAATCGGGCAGGTTCCCAGTCCATGCTCCGCGGCGCTCATCATCAGCGTCTGCCCGATATACCCGGCCTCCAGCATACAAAACTCGATTGCCAGTTCCCTGCCGTAGACCGGGATAACGGCATCCAGTTTTGCGATCAGAAAAAGAGAGAAGGCTGCCTCCGCGAAAATTTGGCGGTTCGTTTCGACGTGAATACTGGTATCGATCAGAGTTCCTGCCTCGAGTTCAACCAATCGATGGGACGAGCGGTCATAGTAGTAAGTTGCCTGCGGCAGCCCTTCGACCCTGCCGCTCTTTACGTGCAGGTAAGTCTGCACCGGGTAAAGACTGCCGGCCGAGGGGTAGAGGTACTTGGGTAACGGCCAGTCGTCGCTTTTCATCTGCTCAAGACAGTCGAGAAACCGGCTGAAACTTTCAAGTGAAACAGGGTCGTTGCGGAACCTGCGAGTCGTATGGCGGGCCTGGTACGCTGTTGCGCGGCTGTCCCCGAAACCACGGTTCGGCAGATCCACAATCATCTGCCCCGGTTTTATTTGCCGCAGTCCGCGCTGCTCCAACTTGAACCCGACGCGTTGAAAAGGATCGGTGAGTACCGATGTTTCCGTCGTACTCGAGGCCGCATCGAGCCGCGCAGAAGAAAGCCTCGACTCGTCAACATCTTGTTTTGTTGCCGAAGCGAGATAGTCAGTTGATTGAGTCGCTGCTATCCCGGTACCCTGAGTCAGGCCCTCGCGTGAGACAACGTATGCCGCCAGTTGGCGTCGATCCTGTTGGTTCCCGATAGCAAGGACGACAGCCTCGCGCACTTCAGGGTGATCGGCCAACGCCGCCTCTATTTCTCCCAGCTCGATGCGATGCCCGTCGATCTTGACCTGAAAATCGACTCGTCCGAGTATCTCCAAATTGCCGTCCGGAAGGTAGCGGCCCAGGTCACCTGTCTTGTAAAGACGATTGCCTGTGACGGGATGAGTAGTGAACTTGGCGTTTGTCGTTTCAGGATCACTCCAATAGCCAAGAGCAAGTCCAACTCCTTCAGAGACCAATTCTCCGGGCACCCACTCGGGGCGGTCGCGCAGGCGGTCGTCCATGACGTGGTAGCGATTGTTAGCAATCGGCCGGCCGTAAGGGATGCTGGTCCACGAAGTATCAACTGTTTCGACCGGATAGTGAACGTTCCATATTGACGTCTCCGTCGGACCGCCCGCGCTAATCACTTCAATATCGTTCCATGTTGCTCTTATTCGGTCGGGAAGATTCACCGGAATCCAGTCGCCGCTCATTACTACCAGACGAAGGCCGGCCGGTACTTTAGCCGGCTCGGACGAGAGATATTCGACGATCATTCGCATCAGCGTTGGCACCGAGTTCCAAACCGTTACTCGGTGCTCGGCCATCAGATCTACCCAGTGGGCCGGGTCTTTAAGCCGGCTGTGGTGTGGCATCACGAGCGCGCCTCCGGCGGCCAGTATGCCAAAGACATCGTAAACCGAGAGATCGAAGTTCAGAGCGGACAGCGCCAATGCCCGATCGCTCTTGCCGACCGCGAATCGATGGTTGAAATAAGAAATTGTGTTGAGGGGTCCGCGATGATCCAGCATTACTCCTTTGGGACGGCCTGTAGATCCGGAAGTGAATAGAACGTAAGCCAGGTCGTCCGGTGTTAGGGGGGGTTCGAGTGGATCATCACTGAACGCGGCGAGATCGCAGGTATCCACCGGCAGCAGCTTCACACGTGGTGGCCATTCCAATCGAGTCTCAAGATGCGATTGCGTCAGCGCCAGACGAACGTCGCCTTCCTCAAGCAGCAATCTCAGGCGGTGCGCCGGTGTTGCGGGATCGATCGGCATGTACGGCGCGCCTGAAGCCAGCACTCCCATAACACCGACGATCTGTTCCCATCCCTTCTCCATCACAACTGCAACTGGCTGACCTTTAACAGCACCGGCATCGCGCAACCAACGGCCCATGCGATTAGACTCGTTTAAGAGTTCGCGGTACGAGAGCGTGCGATCGACAGCGATCACAGCGGGCGCATCAGGGTTGGCCCGAGCCTGCCTGGTGAAAGGCGTGTGAAGCAGGCCCTCAGGTGACGGCGAGTCGGTGTCGTTCGCGCGCTCGCGGATTGACACCTGACGGGCAGGAAGCTTCATCAACTCAGTTGCGTGCCACGTCGCGTCGTTTTCTGAAAGTTGCTCCAGGAGCTGCCGGTATGACTCGAACATTTCGTCCAGCAGCTTTTCAGGGAACAGCGCCTCAACTGCATCCCAACTCGTGGCAAGGGCGCCTTCTTCTTCCAGAACCTGGTGGTCCAGCCATACTTGAGGAGTCTGGCTGATCGTGTAAATCAATTTGCCGAATTCCGATGATTTGAAACCCTTACCCAGCGCATCGAATCCAAGAATGCTTGTGAAGACAACGGGCATGATCGCGCTCTGAGTAAGTCCCTGTTTGCGGGCAAGTTCTCGAAGTATACGGACGCCGCTCACGTAAGTTTGATCGAGATCCTGCCAGAGCTGCTGCTGAACGCGCTGCGCTCGAGCGAGAAATGTGCTGTCCGACGAGTTGTCGACGGCGAGCAGCACGACCGATATAGAGTTGCCAATGAGCTCGTTGACCTGAGGATGAAGCGGCAGCCGGTTGTATTGAGTCAGATTGATAGTGAACTGCGGGCTTTGACTCCAGAAGCCGAGGACTTCGGCGAACGCCGCAAGGAGCAGGCCCGAGGATGTCAGCTCAGACACGCGCGCGCGCTCCTTGAGCCGTTGCCACTTCTCGGCTTCAAGGACAAAACGCCGCCGAGTGAACAGCGGTTTGTCGATCGATGCGGGATTAGTCGCAAGCGGCAGTTGCGGCCGCGGCGGCAACGTGTCGAGACGGTCGAGCCAGTAACGCTCGGAGCGTTTGTACAGATCCGTTCCCTGAATCTCCTGCTCCGTCAAAAGAAAGTCGCGGAACGAAATCTCGAGAGGAGGCAGGGTCAAGTCGGGATCACTGTAGTAGTGACTCCATTCCTTCATGAACAGGTGCAGACTGCCGAAGTCGGTAATGATGAGGTCTATACTGAAGTGGGTGCGAAGACGGTTCCCGCTGAGCCGCGTAGCTCGAATGTCGAATAATGGCCAGCGATCGAGCACGAGGATCTGGTGGGACATCTCTCGCCGTATCGCCTCAAGCGCTGCCTCGGCCTCTTCGGCCGGCTTATGACCGAGATCGACTACCTTAATCTCGTAAGGGGGGACCTCTGGCAGTATCTGCTGTTCGCCGGTCGGTAGAACGATTACCCGCAACATGTCCTGTCGAGCGATGACTTGCTGCAAGGCCAGCGTCATTCGCTGGATGTCGACGCCTGTACGTTCGAACTCGAAGTAGGCATGCGTCGTGATGTTCCCCAGCTCGACGCCGCCCATGCGACCGACCCAGTACGCCTGTTGGATGTCGTTCAGGGGGAATGGCTTGTATCGCTCCCCGGGCCGAGGCGTTACGCGTGGAAGACCGGCATTGACCGTCTCCGTCTGGCTCTCGCTCAGAAGTCGGATTAGATCTTCCTTGTGGAGAGCAAGTTCATCACGGAGTTCCGGAGTCAGCACTCCTTTTGGGGCGCGGATTCGAAGCTGATCCAGCTCAGCCCACAACTTGACACCCTGTTGCGACAGCGACTCGATCAGCTCATTCACAGCCAGAACCTGGTGGGTCACAAGATGATTTCCTCCATATCTTCATCGGATTCTGCTGCGTTCGAAGGCAGAATGCTGGCAAGTGTCAGCTGTTCGAGGACGAGGGCAGCAAGGCGCGACAGATTCGTCGCTCGCGCGAACTTCTGAAGCGGTATATCAACGCCAAGCTCGGTGCCGACCCGGCTCTTCAGTTCGATACCCATAAGCGAGTCGAGCCCCATTTCTGCCAGAGAGTCATTCGGATCCAGCTGGTCTCCAGGATTGATTCCCAGGACTCTCGTCACGTGCTTCTGCAGAAATGTAAACACAAGGTCGAATCGTTCTTTGGCGGATGCCTGTGTCAATTCTCCAAGGAGTTCAACTTGTTTGGATGGCTGGTCGGCTGGAACTTTGCGGGAGTTCGCGTTGCGCGCGATCTCTGCGTAGAAGCGCGGCTCGCTCCCGAGCGGGAACCGGCTCAGGACCTTGCTCCAGTTCACCGGTAACGCGGCGACTTGTACACCATCCTGTCGCAGCAACTCGGCCAAAGCCTGGATGCCACGCTCCGGATCGATGAACGAGAATCCTTGCTGCGCGAGTCGACTTTGCTGACGCTCGTCCATGCGAGCGGCCATCCCCGCCTTAGCCCACGGGCCCCAGTTCACGCTCAGTGCCGGTAGGCCTTGAACCCGGCGATGATGGGCAAGAGCATCCATAAAGGCATTGGCAGCGGCATAACTGCCCTGCCCGGGAGAGCCAAAGATCGCGGAGGCGGATGAGAAACAGACAAAGAAATCGAGCGGCAGCTCTCGAGTAAGATTATGGAGATTCCAGGAACCGTCTGCCTTGGGCGCCATCACTCGCCGGAATCGCTTCCAGTCAACCTCGATGAGCGCGCCGTCATCGAGCACTCCTGCTGCATGAAAGATGCCCCTCAACGGTTGCTTTGCGGCGTTGGCGGTCTGCACGATTCGAGCAGCATCCGCCGGCTGCGACACGTCGGCCTCCGTTGTGATTAGCTCCACTCCGGTTTTGCGGAGCTCCTCAAGCTGTTTGCTGACACTTTCGGTTGGCGCGCTCCTCGAAGCCAGAACCAAACGTCCAGCGCCTTCACCGGCAAGCCACCCGGCAACTTCGAGTCCGAGCGCTCCGAGCCCGCCGGTGATCAGATAGGTTGCGTCGGAGTGAAACATGGAGTTTCGCAGCGGGGCCGACGCAGCTGGCGATGTCGATCGCGTCAACACGATCTTGCCGTAGTGGCTGGCGCGAGCCATGAAACGAAAGGCAGCAACTGCGTCCTGAATCGTAAAGGACTTCACGGCTGGAGGTTTAAGAGTCCGTTGCACGAGTGATTCAAACAACTCACGCAGCATTGTCGCTATCAGCAACGGATCGGCGCCTGCCACCTGTCCCAGATCGAATAAAAAGTAGGACGCCTCCGGTTTCACCTGCCGAATCTGCTCTTCAGTCCAGACGCCTACTTTTCCGATCTCAACAAAGCGGCCGTCATTTTTCATTGCACTCAAGCTGTGTGCGATGAAATCGCCGGTAAGGCTGTTGAGAACCACATCCACGCCTTCGCCATTGGTAAGCGCCAGAATCTCATCCGAGAACGTGAGCGATCGAGAATCCATCACGTGACGAACCCCCTGGGACCTCAGACGTTGCCACTTGCTTTGACTGGCGGTTGCGAAAATTTCGGCACCCGCTCTTTGGGCGATCTGCAATGCCGCCTGACCAACGCCGCCGGCGGCTGCATGAATAAGTACTCGATCGCCCACGCGGATTCTGGCAAGCTTCTCGAGACCATAAAGAGCCGTCAGATAAACAAGCGGAATCGCCGCAGCCTCCTCGAAACTCACACCGTCCGGCTTTGCGACTACCTGCGTTGCCGGCACAGTGACGAAACTGTTCATCCCTCCCCAGGCCATCGCCATAACTTCGTCGCCAACCGAAAAGCCGGAGACATCCTCGGCGACCGCCGACACGATGCCTGAGCACTCGAGACCGAAGTGCAGGTCGCTGGCCGTTGTGATGCCCAGGGCCTCGGTTGCCTCCGGAAGCATACCCAGAGCATGCATCAGATCACGGAAGTTGAGACCACTGGCCTTTACTTCTATTTCGATCTCTCCGGCTCGGGGTTGTATTCGCTCCATCGGGACCAGCCGGAGGTTATCAAAAGTCCCGTAGCTCAAGCTCTGAAGCCGATAGGGTACACCCCGAGGAAGCTCAAGACTCGATTCCTTGCTGCGCTCGGGCTGCCGTTGTCGAGCCAGCCGCGCGACATACCGGAATCCGCTCCGGTAGACGATCTGGTCCTCACCGTCTGACGTCTCAAGATTTCCGAGCAAGCATGCCAGATTTGTCTCATTGCTCGCCGCAGGGTCCAGATCAAGCAAGGAACAGGAAATACCGATGCCCTCAACCGAAATCACCCGACCCAATCCCCAAAGCGCCGCCTGATTCACCTGAATCAGAACGGGCTTGCTCTCTACCTGCTGTGCTCCAATCGTTACGATAGACATGCGTCCACCGCCCTTATCAGCGAGGGCCTGTGCCACGTGGAGGGCGCCCGCGCAGTCGTCGAATCGGACTGAGTGCGACGAGTCTGAATTTGAATCAAGCGCCGACAAATACACGCAGCCATAGAGAGAATCCTTCCCACACTCTTCGAACAGGCGACGGACTTCTTCTGGAGATGTTAGATTCACGGTGAACGAATGCTCACCATCACGCCTGAACGCATCACCGCCCCGGGCAACGATACAGTTGTCTCCAGATTTATCGAGCGCGCGCCCGAGATCTATCCCGAGACCGTGGCTGTCAATGATGAGCCAGCGTCGCGGCGAGTCCACCGTGTGGGAAGGCGATGACAACGCTTTCTCTCTCCAGGCAACCTCGTAGAACCAGTTGTCCAAGCCAAGATTGAGACTCTGCAGCACTGATTCAGGGTCGGCACGCCGAATCGACATTCCTTCAATCTGAGCTATCAACGCCCCAGTCGAATCAAGAATATCGACTTCGCCCGTTACTATCTCCTCGCCTTCTCCTATTCGGGTACGGCACCAGACGCTATCCGGCGCTCTTCGAAAGAGTCGAAGACGTTCAATTCCGACGGGAAGATACGTATCCGCCCGGTCATCGAACAACGGGCCCATCGCCTGGAGACAGCCATCAATTAGCGCGGGGTGAAGATGGTAACTGCCGCTCTGAACCGACTCAGCAAGCTCGATCCTACCCAACGTCTCCTTCGGCCGATGACGAAGGTCAACCACACGTCGAAATGCCGGACCGTAATCAAGACCACGTTCGGCAAACCGGCGATAGAGCGCGTCCACCGGAACGGAGTTCACAAACTCTGTACTGAGTTGTTTCAGGTCGAGCTTTGGTTGTGGACCGCCGGGATCAAGGCGACACACCCGGCCAGTTAGGTGAAGAATCCAGACTGGATCTGATCCGTCCCGCTTCGCACTCGTGCTGAAGATCTTGAAGCTGTATTCTTCATTCGTTTCGCTTCGCCGGCTCAGAAGTGTCTGCAGAGTGCGTTCCTCGCCCTCTGGCAAAATCAAAGGTTGTCGAATCTCGACATCCTCTAGCATCAGACTGGATGAGTCAAATAGCGCAGCGCCTGCAGCGAGGCCAATCTCAAGAAACGCAGTTGCCGGTAATATCACCTGGCCGAAGACGCGGTGGTCCTGCAGGAACGACGGCGAATTGCGAGCGACGCGAGATTCGAAGAGCGCTTCGTTTTCATCGAGCGATACTGAATAGACTCGCTCGCCTAGAAGGACATGCGACGACTTGCTCCTCACTTTATCCGCGGAGACGACTCGTTGTTCCCTCGTGCCTTCCGGCCAGAATCGTTGGCGCTCAAATGGGTAGGTCGGAAGCGAAACAAACCTTCGTGAATAAGCGCGATCAAACTCCTGCCAGTCGACGTCCACGCCGCGAACGTATAGTTCTGCGAGGCTCTCCAGCATTTGCTGCCAGTCGGAACGTCCGGGGCGAAGGCTGGGGAGGAACGCGCCGGCCTGTTCCGAGAGCGAACCCCGACCAATTCCCACCAGCGTTGCTTTCGGGCCGATCTCCAGAAAGATCTGGCAGCCCTCTCGCATAACTGTCTCCAGTGCGGCCTGAAATCGCACCGGTTGTCGAGCGTGGCGTCGCCAATAGTCGGCGGTCATGATCTCATTGCCGATGAGTCGCCCGGTCAGATTCGAGATCAAGGGGATTTGAGGCGCCCGCAAGGTAATCGAACCAGCAACGGCCTCAAGCTCGGCGAGAATGGGATCGATTTGAGGCGAATGAAACCCGCGCGAAGCAGTTAACCGTTCTGTGCGAATTCCCTCGCTTGCCAGTGCCGCTTCGGCGCTCTCGAGAGCACTGTAACTGCCGGAGATCACGGTACTATCAGGACTGTTGACGGCGGCGATGGCGAGTTCTGAGGAATGCATCGCCACGATAGGACGAAGCTGGGCTTCGGCGGCGTGAACCGCAGTCATCGCACTGCTCTTCGGCAGCGATTGCATCATCGCCCCTCGTCGCGCAATCAGCTTCAGCCCGTCTTCGAGGCTGAACACGCCCGCGACACAAGCCGCTACGTATTCACCTACGCTGTGCCCCAGAACTGCGCTGGGTTTCACGCCCCAGCTCCGCCAAAGCTCGGCGAGCGAGTATTCGAGTGCAAACAGTGCCGGCTGGGCGAAGGCAGTCTCATCGATCGGTGAGGCAGTTCCCTCTGCAGGATAGAGTACCTGTAATAAAGGCGCCGTGAGATAGGGCTCGAGAGTCTCCGCACACCGATTGAGCGTCTCGCGGAAGGCAGGATGGGTTTCATAAAGCTCGCGGCCCATACCCGCATACTGCGACCCTTGACCGGTAAACAAGAAAGCGACGCTTGGCTCACGTCCGTCAGCTGCGTGGCGGTGGACCTGACCGTTTACATCGTCGCCTTGTTCTACAGTGGCAAGGCGTTCCCGCATCTCGACCGTGGAAGCTGCCGTCAGAGCGAGACGATGCTTGAAGTGGGAGCGCCCAATGCCAGCTGACGCGCAAACGTCACCCAGAGCCAGGGTCGGGTTAGCATCGAGATGGTTGCGGTAATTTCTGACCATCGCGTCAAGTGCTGTCTGAGTGCGGGCTGACAAGGCCAGCACGTGTCGCGGGCGTTCGACTCCCGAGGAGGTTCTGTCAGAAGCAGGGGCCTCTTCCATCAACACGTGAGCGTTGGTGCCGCTATAACCGAAGGAGTTGATTCCCGCAATTCTGCGGGTTGCTGGCCACGGAGTGTTTTCGGTGGGCACAACGCAAGGCAGATTCTGCCAATCGATAAATGGGCTCGGGGTTTCAAAGTGCAAATGTGACGGGATCACTCCGTGTTGCAGCGAGAGCGCTACCTTAATCATGCCGGCGATCCCAGCTGCCGCTTCCAGATGGCCGATGTTGGTCTTGACCGCGCCGATCAACAGCGGGTTCTCTTCCCGGGATCGCCCCTGACCCATTACGGCGCCAACCGCGTTAACTTCGATTGGGTCACCGAGCTTCGTTGCTGTTCCGTGCGCCTCGATGTAGCTGACCTGGGATGGATGTACGCCTGAAGAATCGAGGGCGCGCCTCATTACGGCCTGTTGTGACGGACCGCTGGGCACTGTAAGACCGCCGCTTGGTCCGTCCTGATTCACTGCTGAACCACGGATGACTGCGATTATCTTATCGCCATCCGCGACTGCGTCAGAAAGACGTCTCAACGCGATCATGCCGCAGCCTTCGCCACGACCGTAGCCATCAGCCGACTGGTCAAATGTGCGACAGCGGCCGTCACGGCTGAGCATTCCCGCTTTGCAGAACATGATGCTCGGCTGGGGAGATGCCATAAGACTCACGCCGCCTGCCACAGCAAGATCGCATTCGCGGGCTCGCAGCGCCTGGCAGGCCAGATGAACTGCTACCAGTGACGACGAACATGCCGTGTCGACCGCCATGCAGGGCCCGGTCAAACCCAGCGTATAGGAGAGACGACCCGCTGCAACGCTTGCTGCTGAACCAGTGCTGTAATAGAGATCGATGGAGGCCGGATCAGTCAGCTCGTACAGACAGAAGCTAAAGTCGAAAGCGCACATGCCAACGAAGACTCCGGTCGAAGTTCCCAGCAACCGGTCGGGCGATTTGAAAGCGTTCTCCAGGGTCTCCCACGTCACTTCCAGTAAAAGGCGTTGCTGAGGATCCATGGTCCGGGCCTCGCGTGGAGATATCCCGAAGAACCGCGGGTCGAACATGTCCATTCGATCCAGGAAGGCCGCCCTGCGTGTGTACATCTTTCCGGGAGCTTTTGGATCTGGGTCGAAAAACGCGTCCAGGTCCCACCGGTCAGCCGGAACCTCACGATTGACCTCCCTCCCTTCTGAAAGTAGCTGCCAGAACTCCTGTGGGTTGTTCGCCCCGGGAAAACGACAACTCATCCCCACGAGGGCGAGCGGTTCGGCTGCCATTACCCCTCGTTGAGATTCCAGCCGCTGTGTGGCAAGAGCCACTTGCAGCGGGGACATATCTGCGATTCGCTTGGATATGCTGTTCATCTTGTTTTGATGGATACGCGGTTACGGCCTTCGGCGAGCCTTTCCTTCACCTCGGATTCCGACAGCGTCGCAATCTCGTCAAGGAACGGGTCGATTTCTTGTTCATCGATGGGCTCCATCGCATCTCCCGCATCGGGACCGGTTTGATCGACTTCTTGATAACCGAGAACAGTCATTAAGTGGTCAACCAGCGAGGTGAGCGTGGGGTAATCGAAAATCAGAGTCTGAACCAGTGGACGACCCAGATCAGCCTGGAGCCGGTTCCGCAACTCGATGGCGATCAGGGAGTCGATGCCAAGATCGCGGAATCCTCTTCTCGGATCGATGATTTCGGCCGATCCGGAGCCCAGTGATCTGGCTAACTGTGTTGCGACGTAGTTCGCGAGGATCGATCGGCGCATTGAAGTATGAGCCTGGATAAGTTGCTTCGACACGTCCGACTCATGCCCCGGCTGTCGTGCTTCCTCGATGAAGCTCTCGAAATACGAGCCCCCGCTGCGACCGGCGTCGAGAAGTGTCTTCCATGCAATCGCAGCAACAGTTACCTGCACAGCTGCCGGTTCGGCCATCAGCCGCTTCAGGATACGCAAGCCGGTCTCTGGCGTGATGTCTCCGAATCCTCTTGCCGCCCGGCGCGCGGCCGCGTCGTCTCCCAGCCTTGCGGCCATTCCGATCTGGCTCCACGGACCCCAGTTAATGGTGAGAGCCGGTAGCCCGATTGAGGTTCGGTAATGAGCCAGTCCATCCAGAAACGCATTGCCAGCTGCATAATTCGCCTGAGCTGCAGAGCCCAGTATCGATGCCGTGGAAGAGAAAGAAACGAAGAAGTCGAGCGGACAGTTGAGGGTTGCGACGTGAAGATTCCATGAGCCTTCGATCTTCGGACTCATGACTCGCCACATCTGCTCCCATGTCTCCTCTGAGAAAACACCGTCATCCACGATGCCGGCCGCATGGACAATACCGCGTAGAGGCACATCCGGTCGGTTTGCGATGCCGATCACCCTCTCGACGTCCTGAGGAGACGTTACGTCAGCCTCGACTACTTCGACTTTTGTTCCTGAATGCTCGATCTCTTTGAGAGCTCGGTTCGCCGCCAATGACGGCTTGTTCCGCCCGCACAGCACCAGCCGTCCCGCACCACACGCCACCATCAAACCGGCGACATTAAGACCAAGCGCGCCCAAGCCGCCGGTGATTAGATAACTGGCGTCTGAACGCACCGGCATGCCGTCCAACCTGGCGCTCGACGACGCGCGAGTTGTCAGTGAAAGGACCACTTTACCGATATGTTTGCCCTGAGAAACCAGTCGAAACGCATCGCGGGCTTCCGAGATCGGAAACACCCGCGTTGGAGGCGGCTCGATCTCACCGTTGCGAAAAGCCGTGGCCAGTCTGGCCAGTATAGTGTGAATCGTCTGCGGATCCCGCATCATCTCGGCAGCGATGTCGAAAGGTAAATAAGAAACGTCGGGACGAAACTGGCGAACCCGCTCTGTGTCCCAGATACCGATCTTGCCGATTTCGAGAAAGCGTCCGCCTGGTCGAAGAACCTGCAAGCTCTTGTCGATAAACTCGCCGTTCAGACTGTTGAGCACAACGTCGACACCCTGACCTCCAGTGAGGGCTTTCACCTGATCTGCAAAATCCAGTGTCCGCGAGTTCATTACATGATGGACTCCCGCGGCTTTCAAGAATTCCCACTTTGTAGGGCTGGCGGTTGCCAATATCTCCGCCCCTGCGTTCCTGGCCAGTTGGATCGCTGCCTGGCCGACTCCACCCGCCGCGGCGTGCACCAGGACGAGCTCACCTGGTTGGATTCTCGCCAGGTGGTGAAGGCCAAAATAGGCCGTCAGGAAGATTATGGGTAAGCCTGCCGCCTCTTCAAAACTCAGAGTCTCGGGCTTTGGAAACGTCAACTCCTGCCGAGCGATTACGCGGGTTGCCATGCAGCCGTTCGCGAGAGCAACGACTTCATCGCCGGCCTTGAGATCTCGGACCCGGTTGCCAACCTGGACAACCTTACCCGAGCATTCCGATCCGATGAGAAATGCCGCCCGAGGATCGACCGGCCGATGCTCGTGGTCTCCGGGGAGCAGGGCAAGAGCGTGCAGCACGTCGCGGAAGTTGAGTCCGCAGGCCAGTACCTGGATTTCGACTTCATCGGGACCCGGATCACCCGGCGAAGCAGGTTGCAGACTGAGATTCTCAAGGATTCCGTCATCAGAGATCGAGAGTCGAAACGCGTCGGCATCAGGGATTGTGAGTCTGTTTGCTGACTGTTCTCTCCAGCGCTCCAACCTTGCAACATAACGGACGCCAGCTCGCAACGCGACCTGATCATCGGTTCCATTGTGAAGCACCTCTGCGGCTAGCTCTGTCGCTTCAATCTCAGAACAGGCGGGATCGAAGTCGAGGCATCTGCACCGCAACTCGGGCCGTTCGATGGCTAGTGTGCGGCCGAGGCCCCAGAGCGGAGACTGGCACAGGTTCAACGCTACAGGGGCGTCACCCACTGCCCGTGCGCCCCGGGTGACGAGCCACAATTCCGGCGGCGTGCCGGCGATCTGGTCGAAAGAATGAACAAGGTTCAGAACGGAGCGACAGCTTAAGCTTTCGGCGGCGCGCAAGCTTTCGCCATCCGTGAGTCGCGTTGTGAAGCCCTTCTCGTCCAAGAGGCTCCAAAGATGGACGGTACCCCTAATCGCAGGGAACGACTCCAGGACGTCTCGAACGAGCTGGTTCATGTGTTCAGACGATTCGGGGTCGACTCTGTAAGTCTCCTCACCAAGCCGCTCAAACTTTGAACCGGGCTTTACCAGGACGATTGCCTCACCACGAGAACGCAGCAAGTCTGCGAACTGCCGTCCCACTCCCCCGGAATCGGTTAGGATCAGCCAGGTTCCGGGTTTCGCAGCTGGCGGTGGGTCGACTGAAGACTGTGATCGTGGTCGAGCATGCCACTTCACTTCGTACAGCAGGTTCTCCAACTCGACGCCTCTCACTGTCGAAAGCGCAGCGCGTGATGCCTTCTGAGCCGATAGACCCTGGACGCTGGCTACCAATTCGCCCGATGGGTTGAAGATCTCCAGATCCATGGAAGGAATCTGATTTTCCGCGCCTTCATCCGCTTGCGAAATGCGAGCGCGACTCCAGAGTTGGCTCCCAGGGCTCCGCATAAGCTCTAGCCGTTTGATACCGACGGGCAGGTAGGTATCACGACTCTCGCTGACGGCGTATGCCGCTGCTCCTGCCTGAATGCAACCATCAAGGAGCACGGGATGAATATTGTAGGAGGCGACCTCGGACAGCAGTGTCTCGCTCAATTCGACCTTAGCCAGAGACGCACCGTAAGTCTGGCGCAACTCTCGAATCGCCTTGAACTCCGAACCGTAACGGATCTCGCGCTCGTCGAATTGCTGGTAGTGAGAATCGATATCAACTTCCTCGGCGAACTCGGCGCGCATCGCCACAAGGTCGGCCTTGTTGGAAGCCATGGTCTCGTCGAGGGGTTTCACTCGCCCTGCAATATGCAACGTCCAGGACGGGTCGGCCGCCACTGAATCGAGACTGTAAATGGCAAAGTGATAGGCAGCCGTGCTGTCCAGAGAAAGGACTGTTTGGAGAATCTTCTCGTCTTCATCAGGCAGCACCAGCGCCCTGTGCATCAATACGTCTTCCAGAACAAGGCGCTTGTTTCCGAGCGCTCTCTCACCGGCAGCAAGCGCAGTCTCCAGATAAGCAGTGAACGGGACCACGATGTCGCCAAACACCCGGTGATGATCCAGGAAGCCCGGATTATGGCGGTCGATCCGCGACTCGAATCGCAACTCCTGCGAACCGGCCAGATGAATCTGGTGGCCAAGGAGTGAATGTGCCGCCAACGACTGGCTATTGGACGCAGCAAACCGGGGCGGCTCTACGTCGGGCTCTTCCACCCAATAAGTCTTACGCTGAAAAGGATAGGTCGGCTGAGTGATCCGCCGCGGCGAGTAGCATCGATCAAATCCTTCCCAATCTACTGCCGCTCCCGCTGAATAGAGATGGCCAAGTCCAAGCAGTAACTGAAGCCAGTCCGATTGGCCTTTGCGCAATGTTATCAGCCACCTTTCCCTGCCTGAACCGATGCACTGTCTGCCCATTCCAGTCAGCACCGGATGGGGACCGAGCTCCAGAAACGTGCGCTGTTGAGAACCTGACATCTCGTCTAACGACCTACCGAGAGTCTCGATGGTCGATGAAAACTGAACGTGATGGAGTACGTGATCAACCCAGTATTCCGGGCTCGCCATGTGTTGGCCGGACACTTTGCCGGTCATGTTTGAAATGATCGGGATAGCCGGTTGCCGGTATTGAATACCGGCGGCAACGCGACGGAAATCGGCGAGCATAGGTTCCATCAACGGCGAGTGAAAGGCGTGTGATACGTTGAGCTTTTGAAGCGTCACTCCGTCAGCGGCGAGAGGCGCCACCGCTTCGGCCAGAACTTCGCTCCGGCCCGATACTACCGTATGGTTCGGTCCGTTGACGGCTGCGACTGACACATCTCTGAAGCGAGTAATAGCAGCCCGCACTCGCTCCTCTTCGGCAAAGACTGCGACCATCTCGCCATTACGTGGCAGAGCCTGCATCAGCCGCCCCCGAATCGCAATTAGCTTCAGGCCATCTTCAAGACTAAACACCCCGGCAGCGCAGGCCGCAACATACTCTCCAGCGCTGTGTCCCATCACTATCGCCGGTCTGATTCCCCAGGACTCCCACAGTTTTGTAAGTGAGTATTCCAGCGCGAACAGAGCGGGCTGCGTATAAACAGTTTCGTGTATGAGGGCATCAGATTCTTGCGAGGGGTAGAGGACATCGAGCAGATTCCGTTCAAGAAGGGGACGAAGGATTGCGGCGCAACGGTCCAGCGCATTACGAAAGACAGTTTGCGTCTCGTACAGTTCGCGGCCCATTCCCGGGTATTGTGAACCTTGGCCTGTAAAGAGGAATGCAACGGGAACGCGGCCACTTCCATCTGCTTCGCCTGTGATCAATCGAGCGCTCTCTTTTCCTTGAACGAAACTGCGCAGCTCATCTTTGATCTCCGCGGATGTCTTACCAACCGAGACGAGCCGGTGATTGAAATGCCTCCGGCCGGTATTCGATGTAAAGCATGTTGAGTGAACGTCGGGGTCGGAGTCGAGAAAACCGATGTATCGTTCCGCCAGTTCCCGCAGCGCTTTCTTATCCATCGCCGACAACGTCAGGATGTGAAACGGTCGTGCAGAGTCCTTTGAGGTCGCGGACGGCGGTGCCTCTTCGAGTATCACGTGAGCGTTTGTGCCGCCGATTCCGAAGGAGCTGACCCCGGCTCGCCGGGGACTGATGCCATTCTCCGGCCAATCCGCCAGCTTTGTTGCGACGTAGAACGGAGTGGACGCGAAATCGATATGCGGACTCGGAGTAGTGAAGTGCAAACTGGGTGGAATCTGCTTGTGCTGAAGGGCCAGCACGGTTTTGATCAGGCCTGTCACCCCGGCAGCCGACTCCAGATGTCCGACATTCGATTTGACTGACCCGATGGCGCAAAACCCGCGCTTTTGTGTCCTGGCCCGAAAAACCTGACTAAGAGCGGCGATCTCGATCGGATCGCCGAGCGGAGTTCCGGTTCCGTGGGTCTCTATGTACCCGATCGTCTCGGGTTGAACACCGGCCAGCCCCTGCGCGAGACTGACGACCTCAGCCTGGCCTTCGAGACTTGGCGCGGTGTATCCGATCTTGATGGCGCCATCATTGTTTACAGCCGATTCCTTGACGACTGCCAGGATGCTGTCGCGGTCGGCGATTGCGTCTTCGAGACGTTTCAAAAGGACGACCCCTGCTCCGCTGCCGAAAGTCGTTCCACCTGCCGACGCGTCGAATGGCCTGCAATGCCCGTCGGCGGATAGGATATTGCCCTGCTCATAGATGTAGCCAAGAGATTTGTGTGTCGCGTGCCTGACGGTTACGCCACCAGCCAATGCCAGATCGCACTGGAAATCAGCGAGCCCCTGGCAAGCCAGCCAGAGCGCCACGAGCGACGTTGAACAGGCAGTCTGAACACTGATGCTCGGCCCTCGGAGGTTGAGCTTGAAGGAGATGTGACTTGCAAGATAATCCTTGTCGTTACCGATCAACCGTTGCAGATAATGCGTTGGGCGTCGCGTGCCTTCCAGTGAGGAGTACAGATTGTGTTGCATGTAAAGGCTGACGCTTGCGCCGGCGTAAAGACCGACCCGAACTTCCGGCGTCTTCGAAATATAGCCTGCGGACTCCAGCGCCTCCCACACGCATTCCATGAAGATCCGGTGTTGTGGATCGGTGATGCGAGCTTCAGCGGCAGTAAACCCGAAGAACTCGGCGTCGAAGAGCTTAACGTCATCCAGGTAGTATCCAAACCCGACGTAATCGGGATGATTAAGAACGTCGGGACCAAGGCGTGTAGCGGCGCGATCCTCGTCTTTAGGAGGCCGGATGGCATCGATTCCTTCAGCCAGATTGTGCCAGAATTCATCTACGTTCCTAGCCATCGGGAAGCGTCCGCTCATGCCGATGATCGCGATGCCCGTGGGCCCGCTTTCATTCTCGATAGGTTCCGGCGCTTGCTTCATTGAACACGCTCTGAGGAATTCAAGGGTCGAAACCCCTGCACTTGGGATACGCTGACTGGGCCGCATTCTAGCCCCAAGCACCTACCTCACACAAGTCATCATTCTGGCGAAAAACGTCAATGAAAGACCGCACCGGTGTGAGGAGTTAAGAGGTTCGTTATTTGATAACGGGCCGTTGCCGACAGATCCAATGATCAACGGCTCACGATTGAGAACACCCGCCAGCAGACCAAAAGGAAAGGGGCGAACCAGCGCCAGTCCAACGAAATCGGAAAGTGGATGAACACTCCGACATCAGGTGTCTTGAAGGGGCGGGGCAGCAGCGCGGCGATGATTACAACCAAGAAGGCGAGCATGGACCCACGGGCGAACGTCCGATTCAAGGCCACGTACTGTGAAGCCACAACGCCGAAGTCTTCTTCCTGGCGGCGAAGGAAACGCGATAACTGGCGCGCGATTCGGGGTCCGTTCATCCACAGGTGAAAATAGTCAACACTTGTCCCGGCGACCGACTGAGGATTGGCTTTTATTCTTAGTTGCCTGATTTCCCGGTGATGGAAATAACGGTTAAGACCCCGGACAGTGTCGAAGTCCGCATCCAGTTCAAGCACGATAACATCGGCAATGATCAGGGCACGATAGTATCGCATCGTATTCTCCGTCAACTCGAACTCGAATTGACGGATCAAGACGATGTTGTCCAGTAACAACTTCGCGATACTTTTCTGTCGCAGCGCCGAGTGCGGATTGTTTATCCTCGCTATCCAGTCCCGTATCTGATTTGCGAGCCGCACCCTGAACTCCGGCAGCTGGCGCTGAAACCTCTCCGGGATAAGAACCGTCTCGCTCAGGGCGCGGGCCGCATCGTTGATTCTGGAATCTTTTACTGCCTCGAGATAGCGACTCTGTGATTCCGCGAGTTCTTCGTCCATTTGGCCCACGATTCCGAAATCGACGTACCCGATGACGTTGCCCTTCAGAACCACGATATTGGCGGCGTGCGGATCGGCGTGAAAGTTGCCGATTTCGAATAGCTGGCGCAAGCCAATTTCGAAGATACGGCGGGCCACGAGTTTGCGGTTCAACCCACAGGCGTAGAACTCTTCAAGCTTCGCTTCGTCATTGGCATGGATTGCGGCGAGGATGTCGTTTATCCAGATGCCGGTGAGGAATTCCATCGTCAGCACGCGAGCGGTACACAGGTGATCGACGACTCGCGGGATCTTCATAATCCGGAAGTGGCGGCTTTGCTCGACCGCCCGCCGGATATTGTCAGCTTCGAAGTGATAATCGATCTCTTCATGAAGGATGCGTTCGAGTTGATCGATCTGGGTTTTCAGTCGGATTGATCCGAGCAGTCGAAACGTATCGAAGAAGAAGGCGAGAACTCGGAGCTGCAGTACATCGCTTCGTATGATCAGCTTCAGCCCCGGCCTCATCACCTTGACCGCTACCTCTTGTCCGGTGACCAGAACCGCGCGATAGACCTGGCCGAATGAAGCTGCGGCGATGGGCTTCTCTGGAAAGGTTGCAAAGACTTTCTCAATCGGCCGGCCGAAGTCGGCGATTATGGTTTCTTTAGCGATCTCATATGGAAAGGGAGGAACGTTGTCGAGCAGTTCTGCCAGCTCGTCAATCATGCGCGGCGGCAGGAAGTCGCTGCGCATGGCGAGAATCTGGCCGAGCTTAATCCACGCCCCGCCGGCTCGTTCGAGGAAGCGGCGCAGGATTCTTGGTCGGGAGTCGTCCTTGCGGAACCCGAGTCTCAGGCCGACGCTGACCCAGACCCACTGAGTCAGCCCAACGTAGAGGAGCCAATTTATTCGCGTCCACCGGATCGCAATGCGAAGCGGATCCAGCAGTCTATTCAACGCCTTGACTGGATCTAGAGGACGGGGGCTTTCGGCTCGATTACTCGAGGCACTGGACCTGTCCACCAAGGTCGAAGGCCTCAAGGCCAAGTTGTTAGCCCTTTCGCTGCGAGGGTTGTTGTTTTTCAGTGGCGCGGCTCTCCTCGCGTTCCTCGCGCCTCTCCTCTCTGCGTCGCGAGCGCCTGCTGATGAGTTTTAGATCTTCTTTGAGATCCTTCAGCGACTCGTCCAGTTCGGCGTCCGATATCGGGCGTTCTTCACGCCTGGCCATCTTTAGTTTGGCTTCAATATCAGACCGGAAGTAGTCAATAATTTGATCCAGCATGCCACTATCCTCCGTTCGCGTAGTCTTAACGACACGAGGCCTGCCGCCGTACGTTTTGTATCCACTGCCATACGGCCAAAGGCTGGACCAGTATTGGTATCGAGGCCAGTGTCCCCAGCCGTACGGCACGCGGCGATAATCGCCGCGGTCGAGCCGTTCCAGCAGGTCCTCGTCCAATGACCTCTCGACGATGTCCAGCACGTCGGCGACTACCTCATGTGTCTCTTTTTTGGCGTCGTCGTAATCCTGGTCGTCGCCGAGCGCGGTCCGTTCCAATTCCTGCGTTGCAAACATGGTCGTCGCTGCCATGAGTCGATCGAAATCCCGGGAAAGCTCCCGTCGCTTAGCCATAGAACCTCCTTTTCTTCGGTTGAGTCCGAAGTACGTTGTAGCTGAACACTTCCCGCGAATAATATCACAGATTCTGTGACAACATACCCCACTATCCGGGGTTACCGCAATTTGGTTGAGCGGCCTGGCTCAAGGGTGCAGTAAGATGTGAACGAAGCGTCGCAGGCACATCCGTTCCAGGTTGTCTCCGCTGCTTGCCTGGTACACTACTGTGCGCCGGTGGCCGATAGCACTTCGGTCAAAATTCGAAATGCTTGCAAACGAGATTCGTTGAACGGGAAGAAGTGATCTCCATCCACAAGATGCAATGCAAAGGAGCGGCTGGTATAAAGCGACCAACCGCTTAGTTCATCGGGAGTCGCTTCATTGTCACGAAGTCCTCCAACAGCAGTAAGAGGACAGGCAATTGCCGGCTCGGCGGTTGTTCGGAAGGTATCATCGATCTGAAGATCACATCTAAGCGCCGGCAGCACGAGGTCCATCATTTCAGTGCTGTTCAGAACAACCTCAGGCGTGCCATTCAGTTCCCGCAGCCACCGCTCCAGCTCCTTGCGCGACAGGTTGAAAACCTGCGGCCGCCGTAACGGCAAGTGTGGCGCAGCCCGAGCTGAAGTAATCATGTGACACGGAACCGGTCCATCAATCGTGGCTAGTCGCCGCGCGACTTCGAGTGCAACGATCGCACCCATGCTGTGCCCGAAGACAGCGAAAGGAAGGTCGCGCATCAAAGGCGATAGAGCTTCGATCAGTCTATCGACAAGGTCTTTCATGCGCTGTAACGGTTTTTCCCTTAAGCGATCCTCGCGGCCTGGGAGCTGCACAGGCACCACCTCTATGTCGGACGGCATCACGTCCGACCATCCACGATAGCTCGAGGCGCCTCCTCCGGCGAACGGCAAGCAGAAGAGCCGCAGTCGCGGTGCGGCTCGAGGACGATAATAGGCGACCCAGGGAGTTGTATAGCATCGCTCGCTCGCGAAGAAAGTCATCGGCAGACCTCAAAAAGTGCAGCGGCTCTATTCGAGCCTTTCCCAATAGGAACATCCCCACCCGATCGTTGCGGAGTATATAAGGTCCGAAGCGGCTCGCCAAGAAGTCATGGGCATGCGTTCGCTCCTTTTTTTTGCCAAGTAGATTCTACAGTTGAAGAGAGCTCTGCGGCAGTCAAGCCGGCTCGGTTCTCGCGATTGTGCTTTCGTCACCATGTGCTACAATCCTGCCGAATTGGAGGCGTCTGTGATCACCGAATAATCCGGCCGGCTTACCGGTCGCAACCTCACGTGCCAGGCCAACCATGGCCGCCCACGAGCCGGGCACGCTGATTCCCGTCCCGATAACAAAATGAAACGATGAGTGCCGACCCAAACGATACCGGATTCTCAGAGACCCACCAGAAGCCGAATGCGACTCGGTCGTTTCAGACAGATGATTCTCAGGATGACAACGAAGAGCGCTACCCTGCCACATCGTTGCAGCTTGCAATGTTGCTGCACAGTATCGTCCCTCCGGATGAAGGCGTCTACGTTCAGCAAAAGATCTTAACGCTCCGCGAGAGTCTCGAGCTGCCTTCATTCGAACAGGCTTTGTTTGATCTCGCCAGCAGGCACACAGTGTTGCGGACTGCGTTCGAATTGGAAGCTGCTGGCCACGCGACGCAGGTCGTGGATCGTCATCCGAAACTGAGACTGGTAAAGAGTGATTGGCGTCCGCTGCCAGCGAAAGCACAGCAAGCCAAACTCCGGGCCTACCTTAGCGAGGACAAACGCCGTTCGTTCGACTTCGCGGAAGGCCCCCCTGTGCGCTATGCGCTGTTCCGCACAGGCGATGCCGAATATGAGTTCATCTGGTCGTCTCACCATGCGCTAATGGACGGAAGGTCCTACCTGATACTCCTGTCCGAGTTGTTCGAATTGTACGAAGCGCGCGTTGCGGCGGATGAAGGTTCGCTTCCCGTTCGACGGCCCTTTGCTGACTACAGTCGCTGGGTTGAGGGCTTGGATAATGGAGGCGCAGAGGCGTTCTGGCGTGCTCGGCTTGCGGGATTAACAACTCCGACGCCGCTGAAGGGCGATCAACAACCCGGGATCGTTTCCATCACACACGCTTTCGCGGACACGAGTACCGAGTTACCGATTGCTGCGACTGCCGCCATGATCACGGTAGCTCAGTCACATCAGGTCACGGTGAACAGCTTCGTCCAGGCCGGTTGGGCTCTCCTGCTGAGCCGCATAGCTGAGTCTGAAAACGTCCTGTTTGGAACGACGAAGTCGTGTCGCGGGTTGATCGAAGGTGGGGACGATATCGTCGGATTGTGCATGAATACGATTCCGTTTCGCACCAAGGTTGATCGCGAACTAACTGTAATCGAGTTCACGAAGCAAATGCGTGAAGAACAGCTGGCACTTCGCGGCCATGAGCACGTATCGCTGTTACAGATTCGCGAATGGAGCGAAATCCCCCGGCATTTACCTTTCTTCGAGAGCGTTGTCGTCTTCGAGGATTTTCTTGTCAACACCCGGCTGCGTGCGCTAGGAGGCGGGTGGACTAATCGACAGTTTCGGCTCGAAGAGCGTTCGAACTATGCCCTGACTCTCAGCGCCTATCTCGATTCGTCGTTGATTATCAAACTGGGATACGACCAGCGTCGCTTTAGTAAGGTGTTCGCCGACCGGATCGTCGACTATTACCGGACTCTGCTTGATGCGATGGTCACAAGTCCCGAGTCTAGGCTCGATGAGTTGCTGTGCCTTTCAGAGCCGACCGGTCAGCTTTTGTCTTGCGGACGCCCGCGGACCGAGCGAGACGCGAGTTCTGCCGTTGAAGATTCGGGTTCGAGTGGCGAATGTCGTGAGCCAGGGCAGAACCCGATAGACCAGATTGAGTCTGTTTTGGAATCAGTGCGGGCTCAAGAGGACTACTGGGTTGATCGCCTTGCGCGGGTGGAAGTCCTCGAGCTGAATTGCATGCAACGTCAAACTGCCGGGAGCGGCGCTGCGACAGGCTTCTTCGAGCTACGCTTTCATATCCCCAACGCACTACTGGCATTTGAGGGTGATTCCCGGAGCGAATCGCTGCTGACAATTATTCTGGCGTTTCTTGTTCGTAGTAACGGCGGTGAAGTAGGAGATGTCGGACTGCGTTGGCAAAATCCATCGGATATCAACCAGGGCTTTGACGATCTGGTCGCTGCCTACTGGCCTTTTCGTACACCGGCTCTTGAGGGTGGTTGTACTCTTCTACAACTGTCCGAGGATGTTCGGCGCCAACTCTGGTCTCTCGCAGAGCACAGCGCATCTTTGCGCGACGTATGGGCCAGGAGTCCCAAATTGCTGTCTAAACGTTTTGTCGAAGCCGGATTGCCGATCACAATCGAGCTGGTCGATCGACTGGGCGAAGGTGATGGGCCGGGCACCGCCACGCTGCACTTCGAAGTTCCACGTGCTGATGAGGAATGCCGTTGCTGGGTAGCCGAAGACTGCGCCGATTCGAGCGAAGTCGAAGCGCTGCGCGGCCGGTTCGCCGCTTTCCTGGCTGCTGCCGATCCATCGACCGATCTCGCGCAGATACCGATCCTCAGCGATGATGATCATCGACGACTTGAAGAGTTGAACAACACTGTCGTGGAGTACCCGAGCAAGTGCACGCATCAGCTCTTCATGGAACAAGCGAGAATCCACCCAGAGGCCCCGGCGCTGGTTTTCGAAGGCTTAACCTTGAGCTATGGTGAGTTGGAGGCCAGGTCTTCATCGCTGGCGGCGTTTCTTTTCGGTCAGGGAATTGGTCGCGGCTCACTCGTCGGAATCTACATGGTGCCGTCGGTGGATTTAGTGGTAAGTCTGTTGGCGGTGATGAGAACCGGCGCCGCATATGTACCGATGGATCCAACTTATCCTGCGGAACGCATCGCGTACATACTTTCTGACACGAACCTTCCGCTTGTCCTGACACAATCGAGCCTTCGCCGAAACATACCTGATTGTCGCCCGACGATCATAGCCCTTGACGAGATTTGGGACACAATCTCGGCCACGCACGATTACAGTCCATTCGACCGTGCGACAATCGATGACCTGATATATGTGATCTACACATCCGGCTCGACTGGAAAGCCAAAGGGAGTTCAGGTGCGCCACTTGGCAGTAACAAACTTGTTGTGTTCCATGGCCCGCACGCCAGGGTTTACCGAGCACGACAAGCTCCTTGCAGTAACCACGATATCCTTCGATATTGCAGCAATGGAAATCTACCTCCCCCTTATTACCGGGGGTCGCGTTGAACTGGCGCCAGCTTCGGTAGCCGGTGATGGTTTCGAGCTGCGTCGTCGAATTGAGGAGAGTCGCCCCACAGTGATGCAAGCGACGCCTGCGACCTGGCAGATGTTGAGGGCGTCCGGATGGGCTGGGGATTGCGACCTGAAAGTCTTTTGCGGCGGCGAGGCGCTGCCGCGAGATCTCGCAAACTACCTGGTTCCACTGGTGAAAGAAGTTTGGAATCTGTACGGGCCGACTGAGACGACAATATGGTCCTCAGTGAGCTTCGTCAAAATGGATTGCAAGGTCACAATCGGTCGACCCATTGCTAACACCCGGTTTTATGTGCTCGATCGATGGCTTCGGCTCGTGCCACCGGGAGTGCCTGGTGAACTCTATATTGCCGGAGACAGCGTGTCGGCCGGATACCTCCATCGCCCGGAACTTACTGCCGAACGCTTTCTTCCATGTCCGTTCGCCAAAGAGGACTCACTTATGTATCGCACTGGTGATCTGGTCCGGGTCCTCGCCAGCGGCAATGTTGAGTATCTTCAGCGAGTCGACAGACAGGTAAAATTGCATGGTTATCGAATAGAGCTCGGCGAGATCGAGCATGCTTTGCAGGAGCATCCGTCTGTGCAGCAGGCCGTTGTGATCGTTCGGGAAGATACACCTGGCGACCGGCGCCTCGTTGCTTATATTGTGACGGCCGCAGAGGCAGCCGAATTGCCGACTCCGAGAATCCGCAGTTTTCTCAAATCCAATTTGCCGGAATATATGGTTCCTGGTGTATTCGTCGCCATTGATCGGGTCCCATTAACGCCGAACGGCAAAGTTGACTACAAGGCGCTGCCTCAAACTTCAGTTGCGATCGAATGCGGTGAATCGGTTCAGCCGATGAAGGGCACGACCGAAGAGAGCATCGCCTCGATCTGGCGCAGCGTTCTTGGTCACGAGCGGTTTGGGCTTGTAGATAGTTTTTTCGAGGTGGGAGGGAATTCTCTGCTCTTGATGGAGGTGGTCAAGCGACTCCGTGATGAATTCCAAGAGCCGATGACAACGGTAGATATGTTCGCGCATCCGACCGTCAGGTCGATGGCACTGCATCTGAAGGGAGAGCCGGGCGACGATCACCTTCATCGTCGTTCGCAACTCGGCGATCGACTCGAGCGCTACAGCGACGCTCTTGGTGAACTGCGGCAAAAGCGCCTTCGAGGCACGGAGTCGAGCGCCGCGAGCGGATAAAACAAATCGGACTCAGAAACTGGCGTAAGACGTTTCAATCGTCTGTTTAGGGTGGGTCGTCACAGCAGACGGGAGGTGAGTATGCCGCACTGCAACGTGTGCTTTCTGACGAGTGAACATCCCGGAGTATGGCTCGACAAAGACAGTGTTTGTAATCTCTGCAAGCTCGAGGTTGCGACCGAGTTTCTGGATAACATCAAATATGCGAATGAAGTTTATGAGGAATTCAGGGCGAGCGGAACAAATCCCCGAGGGCCCTACGATTGCCTGTTGATGTTCAGCGGCGGCAAGGACAGCACCTACCTCCTGGACAAGTTCGTAAACGAAGAGAAGAGACGTGTCGTCGCCTACACTTTTGATGTGCCCTTCGAAAGCGACCATGCGGCTGAGAACCTCCGTCTCGTGCGTGAGAAGATTCCTGTCCCGTTCGTGGTGGACAAAGACGATGCCAACATCAAGAAAGTAGTAAGGGAAGTGTTCAATCGTCCGGCTCCTGAAAAACCGGGAAAGTACCTCGACGAAAAGATGCCTTGCATGTCGTGCCGGACGTTTTATGTAATCCGCGCGATTATTTACGCTTACCGGAATGCCATTCCCTACGTTGTCTTCTGCGCCGACCCGCAACAGATGATGACCATAGACTCTAATGTTCGTGAAATCCTGAAAGGCTTTTACAGATCATTTGGCGAGGAGTTTACTGACACGCACCTCAAGAGCGACGTCGAGGAAATGCTGTTTGCGGAAGACGAATGCTTACCGAAAATTGTCTTTCCCTTTATCGCAATGCGAGGAGACTACGACCCCGACAAAATAGTCGAGAAGCTCAAGGCTAAGGGCCTTTACAACTCGTCACCGCTCGAGACCCATTGCACCCTTTTCCCTCTCCTCAACTACTATTCGTTCAAGCATTGGGGCTGCATGTTCTACAAGCTGAATGCTTCGAGTTACGTGCGCTCAGTGAAAAGAAGCAAGGAGTCCGCCCGTACCACCTACAGCATTAAGTTTCCGCGATCGGTCAACATTCTGGAGATTGAGGAGAAGCTCAAGAATCTTCTTTTCGAAATCGCCGCAAGCGAAGGAAGCCCCAAGGTACAGGAAGAGTCGCTGGTTGCTCTCTTCAGGCAACTCGACGCGACCGAGGAGGCCGCCCGCTTTGTCGCTCGGACTTGTCTCAACATGCGGGAGATAGCAGCAGAGATTGGCATCAAACTGAGCTAGGAGGAAGGTCGTGCGTCAGGACGAGATCCGTACGTCGGACATTGCGCTGGTAGGCATGGCATGCCGCTTTCCGGGCGCCTCTACCATTGAGAAGTTCTGGCAGAATCTGCAAGAGGGTCGCGATACGACCACGTTTTTCTCTGACGAGCAGCTTCTTGCCGAAGGTATCAGTCAGGACTTGCTGCAAGATCCTCTATACGTAAAAGCCGGCCAGATCCTCCCGGATATCGATATGTTTGACGCGGACCTCTTCAAAATCACCAGCGATGAAGCGGAAATCCTCGATCCGCAGCATCGGCAGTTCCTGGAGTGCGCGGTCGAGGCGCTCGAGAGCGCCGGATACGATCAGGAAATCTTTCCAACGCGGATCGGAGTTTATGCCGGAGTGGGGATGAACACCTACCTTTTGTCCAACTTGGCCGATCGCTATCGCAAGGCTTCATCTGTCGATCGTTACCGGTTGATGCTGGCAAACGATAAGGACTTCGTTGCGACACGACTCTCCTACAAGCTGAATCTGCGCGGCCCGAGCTTGAACGTCAGCACCGCCTGTTCCACTTCGCTCGTAGCTGTTCACCTGGCCTGCCTGAGCCTGTTGAGCGGCGAGTGCGATCTTGCGCTCGCCGGCTGCGCCCATATCAGAGTCCCTCAGACCGAAGGTTACATGTTTCAGCAGGGCATGATCTTCTCACCCGACGGACGATGTCGCGCTTTCGATGCCAAGGCACAAGGTACGATTGTAGGGAATGGTGTCGGTATCGTTGTCCTGAAGCGGTTGAAGGACGCGCTAAGCGACGGCGATTGGATACATGCAGTCATCAAAGGCACATCGCTCAACAACGACGGCGGTTTGAAAGCCAGCTATACAGCGCCCAGTGTCGATGGGCAGGCTGCAGTAATCACCGAAGCCCAGATGATGGCCGGGTGTGAAGCGGATACGATCTCCTATATCGAGGCCCACGGAACAGGCACGGCCCTCGGTGATCCGATCGAATTCAAGGCGCTAACCCAGGCATTCTCCCTCGAGACGAACCGAAGAGGTACGTGCGCGATCGGATCGGTCAAGACAAACGTGGGACATCTCGACGTTGCTGCCGGGATGGCAGGGCTCATCAAGACGTGCTTGATGCTTCAGCATAAGCGGCTGGTCCCGAGCCTCCACTTCGAAGAACCGAACCCGGAGATCAACTTCGACGACAGTCCCTTTTACGTCAACACCGCACTGAAAGATTGGGATACAAACGGAATACCGAGACGCGCCGGCGTCAGCTCATTTGGCATCGGCGGCACAAACGCGCATATCGTACTCGAGGAGCCACCACCTCGCCAGATTCCTCTATCGGAGCCGCCATGCCAGCTGTTGATTTTCTCAGCCCGATCGCCGAAGGCACTCGACAGAACTATTAATGAATTCGCTCGTCACCTCAAGCGGCATAGTGAGCTGAACCTGAGCGATGTAGCTTACACACTTTCAGTGGGTCGCCGGCCTTACGCACACCGGCTTGCGATGGTGTGCAGCGATAGCCGCGAGGCCGCCCTGACCCTGACCCTTGGCGATCACAATCGCACTGTGAGAGATCAGATCGAGAGCGGTCCGCACGATGTAGCCTTCGCGTTTAACGACCGCTCCCCAGGCGATGGCGCTCGTCTGTCCGAACTCTGTAGGGCATTGCGCTCGTTTCGTAATATAGTCGATAGCGTCGTCGGGCTTCTGAAGAATGACTTCAGTGCCGGTCTGGCGACGCTTCCTCATGCAGAAAACGCGACCACCTCTTTTATTTGGCAATACGCCTTGGCTAGGCTCTGGATGTCATGGAATGTGCGCCCGAAGACTCTAGTAGGTTTCGGGGTCGGAGAATTGGTCGCGGAATGTCTGGCAGATACATTGCCAGTGACAGCGGCTCTGGATCGGCTGCGCGAGTGCGGCGAGGGTTCGGTTAGGGGCAGCGCTTCAGCCTCGACTAACCGGATATTCAGCCTGGCGAGCGCTACTGGCGGCTGGCTCGAATCTTCAGGGGCCGCCGCACCGAAGACTGCAACAGGATTACTTCCCGATGCCATTTGTGATAGTCAAATCGTGATTTCGCCGGCTCAGATTTCCCTGTCGGTCAAACCGGCTGACAGGAAGGGAGGGGGATCGTTGCTCGAAGCATTGTTATGGAGCGTTGGGCAGTGGTGGACCGGTGGGATTGACATAAATTGGTCCGCCTTTTATTCGGATCAATCCTACGGACGTGTCCCGCTCCCGCCCCGTCCTTTCGAGCGCAAGCGTTATTGGATCGACGCGGACCGCCAGGAAAGGGCCTCTCATCCGGGCCGACCAAAGCTCAAACAGCAGGTCGCTGAGGCTGGCGGAATCGCCAGAGTCCAGCTCGTTGTCGATTTCATCCAGCAGGAAATATCGAGAATACTCGGAAGCGAGAGCGAGCTATTCGAAGCCGACACAAGCGTCTTCGATCTTGGCATTGACTCTCTGATTTTAATTGAATTAGCCTCCAAGCTCACTACTGAGTTAGATCGTTCTGTGTCGCCGTCTTGGTTCGTAGATCATTTCACGATTCGCGCATTTGCAATCAACCTTGTCAAGACCCTTGGATACGAGGATGGCCCGGGAAGAGTCCGCCGCAGAGCATTTCAGCGTGAACAAGACTTCTCGGATGCGTAGAGGGTTGCAGGGTTACGCTCTATACTCGCCCAGCCAAGCTACAAGTGGCGATTTGAACAGCGAGATTTCGGAACGAGGCGCTTCGAGGGCGTCACGAGCTACGGTGATCACGCAGGTTTCTTCATCCATACTGAAAGAGACCCCGGACCCGCTCGTGTCATTCCAAAGCGCGTTAGCCAGCATTATGAACAAGGCCAGCCCCCGAGTTGCGAGGCTCTAACTCGCCAAGTCATGCTACCTCGCAATCCGAAAGCAAGAGTATTCGAAAAAGCGTTGAACGAAATACTAATTATTTTCAGCACTTTGTTCAAAATACTTACTAATAATGAGCGTCTTCTCATTGCGTGAGCAGTACCGGACAATTCTGGCTGGAGCAAGACATCAGGATGTGTATTCACTGTTGACCGAGGGACTGCAGGTTCCTTTGTCCGGATTACCCCCCGATGTGAACAGCGCTTTCAGGGGGCACCTTCGTGAGGCGGCTGAGCATCTCGCGGAAATGGGCATCTCTAAAGAGATTCTCAACAAGTTCCAAGGACCGGGAGGGGCCAACTCCGAGTAACATGAAAATGCGTTGCGTCACGATCCTGAAGGCATGGTTCGACGAAAACGCGCCTATTACGAATCCGGTCGTAGCATCCGACGATGGGCTGTCGCTCGTACCCTATACGGGCGGTGATGCAGGGCGTCTGACGGTTGGCGGTGAGTTGAACAAGGTGGCCTCCAACATCGCCATCGCTCGCAACATGGTGGTGTCCACTGGAGGAGCGATTACTTCAACTCCATTCGCTTAGGCGAGCGGGTAGCCATCTGCATTCTCTCGAACCAGAGAAATGATTACTTCGAGCTGCCGAACTGGTCAGTCACCTTCACCAGTTTCGACGATGAAACGATTAGGGTCTCTCCAACCGGGGTTACTGGAAAGAAGCTCGGTTTCACCCCATGCACACATCGAAACGTGGACGTCCTTTGAACGCGGCAAGGGGGCGGGCTCCGTCTCGCCCCCAATTCATTTGTGAACGCCAATAACGATTTCTGCGGGCAATGAGAGTGATCGACCGGTGAATGTGTCGCCAGTTACCGGGCCCGCTGATTGCCCTTCCGTGATTGCAGTGACCGCGCTGGATGAGGCTTTGGAACTCTGGCCTTTGTGCAACGCCGGAATAAATCCGAACGGTGGGGAAATCGACTTTGCCGCGCCGGGAGTAAACATTTACTCGAGTTATGTCCTGTCCGAATACAAGATAAAAAGTGGCACACGCATGGCAACGCCTCACGTGGCGGGGTGTCTTACTTGTCTAAACCGAGATTTCGGAGGTTGTCATGTACGGCATCGATCAGCTCTTCACGCGACAGCGCGTGAATCCACGACTTATCTTCACCTCGGCGAGCACCCACCTTGGTGACGATCACAAGGTCATCCGGATAGGGATGAAGGGCCTGCTTAATGATCTGGTTGGTCACATGCGGACCGTAGCAGTCGCCGGTATCGATTCCTCAGCCTATCTAAGCATTCATCAGACTCAAGCGTAGGAAGCAGAGCATGCTATTCTGGGTGCCAAACGAAGAAGTAGTTTCCGTTTGATTCTCGGCAGCAAGAGGTCGAGGTTACGTTGGCCAGCGCGTCGAGCAGCGGCGGATTGAACGTATGGCTTATGATCCATCAGGTTGAACAAACCAGCCATTTCTGTGAGCTTCGCTAAGAGACCAGCGATGAATATAGGTTCGAAATTTCTATCGCTTTTACTTCTATCCCTGGTATTCCAATCGCCGCAAGATAAACTCAAACAGCATTATGAGGCTGCGGAAGCGCAAGCCCGCGCGGGGAATTTCGCCGAGGCTGAAACTGAATACACCGCAATCCTCGCCGAGGAGTATCGGGCGGTCGGAAGAATCTACTCGGCGCAGCAGAAGCATAAACAGGCAATCGCGGCAGTCGAGGCCGCCGCTCTCTATCAACCGGCTTCTGACGAAACTCTGTCGGACCTCGCGATCACTTACTTCGAGGCAGGCTTGTTCGATAGAGCTCTTGAACCGTTACACAAAGCTATCGCCCTCAACCCGCAAAATCCCAGCGCTCACAGCATGCTGGGTAAGACCCATTTTGCCCTTCGCGAATACGAAAAGGCTGCCGCGGAGCTTAAGGCGGCCCTGGAGTTCGGTTCTAATGATTTCGATACCAGCTTCACGCTTGCGATAGCGTACCTGCAGCAGCGCCAGTTTACAGATGCAAGGCGAGTATTTGATTGGATGCTTCAGAACCTCGGCGATCAGCCGGAACTTCATGTCGTGATCGGTCGGGCATTTCGGGTGGCGGGCCGTCTGCCTGAGGCAATAGATGAGTTCAAGAAAGCCATCGCGCTCAATCCCGCTCTGGCGCGCGTCCACGACAACCTGGCGCTCGCCTATCTAATGAATGAAGGCGCCTCACGCCTGGACGATGCGGAGCGAGAGTTCAAGACCGAGTTGGTCTCAAACCCTGACGAATTCTTTGCCAACTATTATCTTGGCATCGTTTATATCTTCCAAAGAAAGTGGGAGCTCGCGATTGCCTTTCTAAAGAACGCCTCCCGCGTCCAGGCCGACAATCCGGATCCCTATTTTCAGCTCGGCCAGGCTTATCAGGAGTTAGAGAAGCACGATCAGGCGATAGAAGCGCTCAAGAAGTCCATCGCCCTGAATCCGGATCTGGCGCGCAACAAATTCCAGGTGACAACTGCGCACTATCGGCTCGCACAGTCTTTGCTCAAAGTTGGGCAGGTTGAAGCGGGACGAAAAGAGTTGCGGTTGGCGTCGGAACTGAAGGCCAAAGCCTTCAAGATGGCACAGACGCTAGACACCGGCCCGTCCACTATGGGCACGTCCCAATTGCCGGATCAGGAAGATAAGCTGCCGGTGGCAGGTTCAAGCGACGGAACAACAACTTCGTCGAACGTGCGGGACGAAAAGGCGATCCGAGAGTTAGAGAGCGCCGAAGCATATTATGCGAAGCTGCTTGCTGCTACTCACAGCAGTATCGGATTGCTGCGAGCGGATCGGGGTGACTTCCGTGCGGCGGCGGAGCAGTTTCGTCTGGCGGCGAACTGGAACCCACAACAGGAGGATGTTGATTACAACCTCGGTCTTGCCTACTTTCGATCAGAATCCTACCAAGACGCGGTTCCTCCGTTGGAGACAGAAGTAAAGGCTCATCCGCAAAATAACCATGCCCGTTGGTTGTTAGGCTTGAGCTATTTCAAGACCTCAAACTACGTAAGAGCTTCAGAACTGCTGGCGGACCTAGTCACTTCCGAATCAACCAACATTGATCTCTATTACGCGCTCGCTTTCTCTCTGATCAAGCAGGGGAAGGCTGAGCTCGCTGACCAAGCTATTCAGCGGATGGCCAAAGTTACCGGCGATTCGCCTCAGCTCCACCTTCTGCGTGAGATGTTCAATCAGCTTAGAAAGACGGCGCCGAGCCGGAAGGATCAATAGTCAAAACATATGGGATTGAGGCAAAAGAGGTTTCTAATCAGAGTGCTAGTCGCTCTGCTGATTACAGTGCCCTGCAAGATAACCTATAGCCAATCGGAGGCGGTCCAATTCGTCGATATCACTGCCCACGCCGATATCACCTTCAAACACGTTTATTCACCGGAAAAGAAATATATAGTCGAGTCGATGAGCGGCGGGGTGGCGCTCTTTGACTATGACAACGACGGCTATCTAGACATTTTCCTGGTCAACTCTCTGACCGTGGAACTGCTCAAGTCGGGTAAGCGAACCAGAAGCGCCCTCTATCACAACGATGGCGATGGGACGTTTACCGACGTCACCGACAGGGCGGGAGTGGCCGATATCGGATGGGGTATGGGCGTGGCGGTTGGCGACTACAATAACGACGGCTTCGACGACCTTTATGTGACCTGCTTAGGTCCCAACCATCTCTTAAAAAATAATGGCAACGGCACCTTTACAGATGTCACTTCGAAAGCCAGGGTTGGCGACCCGCGATGGTCCACTGGAACTGCATTCCTGGACTACGATAATGACGGCAAGCTCGATCTCTTCGTCACGAATTACGTTGGCTTTGATCTTAATCACCTACCCGCGTTCGGCGAGGGCAAGACGTGCCAGTTCAAGGATGTTCCGGTGCAGTGCGGACCGAGAGGCCTGCCTGGAGCAGGCGACACGCTCTACCACAATAACGGCGACGGGACGTTTACCGACGTGTCGAAAAGGGCCGGCGTTGATGACTCTATCGGTTACTACGGCCTAGACGTCGTCGCCAGTGACTTTGATGGAGACGGATGGGTGGATATTCTCGTCGCCAACGACTCGACGCCGAACTATCTCTACCATAATAACCGGAATGGTACGTTTAGCGAGATCGGATTCGAATCGGGTGTGGCGGTCAATGGAAACGGTGGCGAGCAGGGCTGCATGGGCGTCACTGTGGGCGACTATGATCACGACGGAAGGCTCGATATATTCATTAGCAACTTCGACGATGAATACAATGTCCTTTACCGCCACGTTGCTCGCAATTCTTTCACCGACGTTTCCTACAATGCCGGAGTGGCCACGGTCAGCCTTCCTTATGTCGGCTGGGGAACCAAGTTTTTCGATTACGACAACGATGGCTGGATTGATTTGTTCGTTGCCAACGGCCACGCCTACCCGCAGAGAGATCATTATCGTCAGCGGAAGTTATTGTTCAGAAACAACCGGGATGGAACCTTTTCGGAAGTTGCTATGCAGTGCGGCAGCGCCCTGGCGGAAGAACGCGTGAGTCGAGGAACCGCCTTTGGCGATATCGATAACGACGGTGACATCGATATCATCGTCAACGATCTGGACGGGCCCTCTCAACTATTGCGCAATGACGGTGGGAACCGGAATAACTCCGTGCTCGTCAAAACAATCGGCGTGAAGAGTAATCGGGACGGCATTGGCGCGCGCGTGAAGGTCGTCTCGGGCAACCTTATACAAGTAGACGAAGTGCGCAGCGGCGGCAGTTACCTCTCACAGAATGATTTAAGACTACACTTCGGCCTCGAGCAGCGGACTACAGTAAACACAATCGAAGTGCGCTGGCCCAGCGGCGTTGTCGATACCGTGACTGGTGTTGGGGTGAATAAGATTGTGACGATCAAGGAAGGCAACGGTTTGGTTGAGCAGAGAGATTTTGCGGGGATTAAGAGGCGCACTGCCCAGAATAGTAATTTTAGCAGGAATCGTTTGTTCAACTACCTCCTGCCGGGTGGCGGTGGGGCATACGCGGGTCGGTGACGGCTGGCCGTTTGAAAGTGACTGACCGAACGCGTCGCTTGGTATAGGTCCTCTCGAATTCTTTGATCTCGATGAACTGGTTTGGCGCGACGTTCTTGAACACTTGCTGAGTTCGACTCGCGGGCCACGTCACTTCGATGGAAGCGATCGCGATGGCCTTGCCGATGCCGATATGTTGCATCAGTGGTGACGCGCCGAACGAGCCGCCGCTCGACACTTCGCGATATCGAATCGCGTTCGTTTGCCCGGGGCCCGCAAGCGTCAACTTGATCTTGGCTCCAATTGCCGCTCGGTTACTCTTTACCCCGACCAGCTTGATCGAGATCCAACGGTTTGCGTGCCCGGGGTTCATGAAAAGCACGCTGTTGTACTTGTCGCCCGGGACCGCTCCACCCAGGTTTTCGAACAGATCTTCATTGCCGTCGTTGTCGAGATCCGCGAAGGAGACTCCGTGCCCTTTCTGCAGATGTCCGGTCCCACTCGAGGAGCTGATGTCGACGAAATATTTTCCCTCGTGATTACGATAAAGAAGATTCGGCATCAAAGCCGTGTAAGTCGGAGCGCCGGTGCCGAGATAGAAGTCGAGAAACCCATCGTTGTCTACGTCTCCAAAGTTCGCTCCCATCGCCGCCACTGAGCGGTCGAGACCGGTCTCATGTGTGACATCGGCAAACGTCCCCTTGCCGGTGTTGCGGTACAGCTTCATGGAATCTCCCTGCCTGGGTAGTCCGAGGTAGGATCGCACCCACTCGCCACCGGCAAAGTAGTAGCTTCCGACGAACAGATCGAGATGCCCGTCGTTGTCGTAATCGAAGAACCAGGTTGGAAAGCTCCACTTTGGCTTCTCGACGCCGAGCTGGGTCGCCACTTCCTCAAACGATCCATCGCCCCGGTTATGATAGAGAAAGTTGTCCTCTCCATAGTTTGAGACGTAGATGTCCGGGTAGCCGTCGCTGTCATAGTCTCCCCAGGCTACGCCTTTCGTGAATGCGACGCGGTTAACGCCCGCCTTTGCCGACACGTCCTCAAATGTACCGTCACCCTTGTTGCGAAAAAGCTGGCTGGCCATGTGCTCGTGTCCGACGTAGAGGTCGACCCAACCGTCATTGTCGTAATCGGCCCATGCCGCAGAATGAGTGGGGTAGTCCACACTCCGAAGACCGCTCTCGAGAGTTACGTCAGTGAAAGTGCCGTCGCCGTTATTGCGCAAAAGGGAGTTACGCATGGGCCATTCCCATCCACCGCGCATTACGTAGATGTCGAGCCAGCCATCGTTGTTAAAGTCGGTCTGGACGATATTGATTCCCCCGAGCTGTTCGGCGAGATGTGAGCGTTCAGAGATGTCCGTGAAGGTACCATCGCCGTTGTTGTGGAACATTCGCATCGGCTGACACGGATCGAAACTGGTTTCGACAATGTCGAGAAATCCGTCGTTGTCGAAGTCGTCTATGATTGAACCGCCGGCATCGCCAACCTTGTCGAGACCGAGCGCCGGAGCAACATCGACGAAGCGGCCGATATTCTCTTTCGACTCGAGAGCCGCAGGCGGGATCAGGTACGCCTTCGGAACCTTGTCTGGATAATCGCCGAGCGTTTGGTAGGCAATATTGAGGAGCCAGCGGATCTCCAGGCTCGACGGTTCGCGTTCGAGATAGCGCTCGAAATACTCAATCGCCCGTTCAGAGCCTGACCCCAGAGTGTGACGGGCCGCAACCGATAGCGGAAAGATGCACATGTCTGCGGTGTGACGAGTCGCGCAATTCTCAACCTCGCCGCGCCGCATCTGGGCGATTCCGAGCGCCGCCAGATCGATGCTCTCCATAGTCGCAAACTTTGGGTCTTCAGTCGTATGCTGATGCGCGATGCGGACGCCCTCTTCGAACTGATGGATGGCGCCCGCGATGTCACCTTTGTAAAGGAAGACAACGCCCATTGCATTGTGGAGCCGAACGGCAGCCCCCGGATCGGACGATTCATCTGCTCGGTTTAGCGCGCCCTCGATGTTGCCGGTAATCTCGTCTATTGAGGTCCGCCTGACATCACAGAGCGTGCTCAGATTAGTTCGCTCTGAGGGTAGCCTCGCAAAGCTATCGATGAGGTTGAAACCAGAGAAATCCGGGAGGCCTGTATCTCCCTGCGCTTGCGTTGCGGGCTGCATCTGAGCCCAGCCGGTCGGCGAACTAATTAGCAGCAACAGAACGAGGATTGTTAGCAGTGGCGCTGTTTTCAAGTTTTGGGCTCCGCGGCGATCTCAACCGCTTCAGCTAAGGCGGGTAGATTCTCAACCAGCCTTGTCTCCACGTCAAGGTCTTCGGTGTCTAGGCACAAAACGAAAAAGGGCTGCCTCAACGCCAACCGCAAATCACTGAAAGTCCAGATGAGCCATCAGAACTGAGCCTTCGACCCAGAGTTTAAGAGAAGCCAATCGCCTCGATGTTATATCGAATCGAAACTATGGATGATCGTTGGCACGGTAGGGTCGGACGGTTCGAATATCCCTACGCGCGCATCCGGGGAACGATTTGCTGAGAAACGCGGAATGTTGGTTTCGATCACGGAAGAGTCCTTGATGCCGTTCTGGGCCGAAGTACTAATTCGGCGCCAAAGAAAAATGATCAGGACAGATTTTTGGTGTCTGTTTGGTGTCTATTATTGGAGAGGACCATAGAGACTAAAGAGAATTCAGTGGACGAAAGAGAATCCGCCTAAACTACGAGGACCCAAGTCGTTGTGCGAATCTCATTGATGTAGAACAACTTAACAAATTTGGACAGATCGTCCCCCCCTTCGGCAATTACTTCACTCCTTGCATGTCAATAGTTCACGGGTAGGTCAAATTATAAAGCGGCTCGTGCGGCATTCGACGGATCACTTGTAATGGATTATCTAAGAAGGCCAAGTCTGATCGCCGTGAGTCTGAGTAGTCTTGAGGTCGCCGCAAGCTGAGAGCTCTTTCGCCTGAAACCCGACGAAGTGGACACTCTTTACTATGCCCTGATTGTCCACAAACAAAACTGACGGGACGCTGAAGAAGTAACCGTGAAAACCAAGGATAGCCCGCCGCTGATGGTAACTGCTTTGCAGCTTAGTAGGTCTTTTTTCCGTTGGCCTTCCAAATTTCGGGTCACGTTAGGCCTTTATTATTTCTCGCGTCGCTGATCTGATCTCCAAATGGAGATCTTTCGGGCTGGTTGGGTAAGCACTTTATTCGCGAGGATCAGCTGCTGCGGCGCGCGCTCGCCAGGAGTTCAACTGGCTGCTTTGCTGAAGCGACTGCTGGTCCACCAATCAATCGTCGAGCGCAGACCTTCTTCAAGCCGGACTTGTGGATTGTAGCCCAATCGTGATCGGGCAAGACCTAGATCCGCCAAACTGTCGCGCACATCACCTGTTCGGGATGGCGCATACTGAGCCTGGAGGTCCGTTCGACCAGTAAGCTTTCTAATCATTTCAAAGACTTGATTTATCGTTACCCTCTCGCCGTTGGCAATGTTAACGACGTGTCCAATTGCCGAGTCAGACTCAGCCGCTTTGAGATTGGCGTCTACCACATTTGAAATGTAGGTGAAGTCCCGAGACTGTTCACCATCCCCGTAGATTGTTGCCTGTTTTCCGTTCAACGCCGCATCAATGAAACGGGAAATCACTCCCGAGTATTGCGAGCCAGGATCCTGACGCGGACCAAAGACGTTGAAGTAGCGCAACGAAACAGTTTCCAATCCGTACACTCGAGTGAAAACCTGGCAATAATACTCGCCCACCAATTTGGCAACCGCATACGGTGACAACGGGTCCGGGCGCATATCTTCACGTTTGGGGAGTTCCGGTTGGTCACCGTAGGCTGAACTTGAGGCGGCATAAACCAGTCGGCGAACTTTGTGATCCCTGGCCGCCAGTAACAACGCGAAGGTAGCATTGACGCTGGCGTCATGTGTTTCTGCAGGCTTAGCTACCGAACGCGGCACGGACGGAATAGCAGCCTCATGGAAGACCCATTCGACGTCCTCGAGCGCACGACTTAACGCGTTGCGATCTGTCAGGCTCGCATGAATGAAATCAATATTGCCGCCAATTTCGTCCACATTCTCGCGGTGCCCTGTCGACAGATCATCGATTATGCGAACGCGCGCACCACGGTCGATCAACGCGGCCGCGATATGGGATCCAATGAAGCCGGCGCCTCCAGTAACTAAAGCTGTCCCAGAAAGTGGCATAAGCGGTCTATCGGCCCACTCCGACGTATTCAAAGCCCATTTCGCGCATGTCTGTTGGCTCGTATATATTTCGCAGGTCGGCAATCCTCGGGACATTCATTAGTCCCCTAATGCGCACCATATCCAAAGCACGAAACTGATTCCACTCAGTCATGAACACCAGCACCTCTGCTCCAGTCGCGGCTTCGTACTCATCATCCGCGTATTCGATTTCTGGTAAGACCTTACGTGCCTCGTCGGCGGCGACCGGATCGTATGCGCTAACAATTGCGCCCCGTTCGACCAGACCGCGGATTATCTCGACCGACGGAGCATCCCGCATGTCGTCAGTTTCGGGCTTAAAGGCCAATCCCAACACAGCAACCCTTTTTCCGCTCAACCCGTCCGCTAAGCACTCAATCTTCGGAACCATCGAAAGTCGCTGTTGATAGTTAACCTCAATCACTGCGTCGACTATTCGACTTGGAGACGAGAACTGGCGAGCAATCGCCGACAAGGCCCGGATATCTTTAGGAAAGCAAGATCCACCAAAACCGGGTCCGGCGTGAAGAAACTTGCCTCCGATACGCCGATCCATGCCAATTGCCCGGGCCACTTCGTGGACATCGCAACCGACCTTCTCACAAAGACTCGCAATCTCATTAATGAAGGAGATTTTGGTGGCGAGAAACGCGTTAGCTGCGTACTTGATCAACTCCGCGCCTTCAAGGGAAGTAATAACAAACGGAGTTTCGATCAAATAGAGGGGCCGGTAGAGATCACGCATAATAGCGATCGCATCCTCATCGGCCGTGCCGATTACGACGCGATCCGGCCGCATAAAATCGCTGATCGCTGCGCCCTCGCGCAGGAACTCCGGATTAGAGACGACGCTGAACTCAACGGGTCGCGGCTGGCGTTGGCGGATCAGCGACGCCAGGCGTTTCCCGGTCCCAACCGGAACTGTTGACTTAGTTGCAATAACCTTATAGCTGTCCATGTGCTCCGCAATGTTGCTCGCAGCATCTTCGACATAAGAAAGGTCAGCTGAACCGTCAGGAGTTGGCGGGGTACCGACAGCGAGAAAGATCACCAGAGATTGCTGAATAGCTGAGGGGCTATCAGTGGTAAATCGAAGCCTTCCGGCCTGCAGGTTTTTCTTGACGAGTTGGTCGAGCCCGGGCTCATAAATTGGAGATTTCCCGGCAGAAAGTTGGGATATCTTCTCGGCATCCACGTCGACGCAGGTCACATCCACGCCGAACTCGGCAAAACATGCCCCGGTTACAAGACCCACATAACCGGAGCCAATTACGGCAATGTGCATTCGCTTGCTCTTATTTGATCGTATTCGGTCTAATAACCAAAATTTGCGGGCCACGCGCGCCATAGACGCGTGACCCGCAAAGTTGTATTCCAAAGCCGCGCTGTAGGCGCGCCATCAGCCGAAAGTCGGCTCTTGTTATTTAGTCGGGCTTACCACGGTGACCGAACCACCGAAGTTCAAGTCGTTGTTATGTGTCGTAGCGATAATCGCCGCCGCAACAGCACCACCAGCAGCCAGCAGCAGAGCAGCCAAAGCGCCGCCGCTCAAGTGTCCGAAGGTGTCCGCCTTTGTCAGGCGAGTGCAGCGCGTTCCAGGCTGTGGGGTACCGGCAGATTCGGAAGTTCCAGCCGCAACAGCCTTCGCCTTGCCAGCCGAACGCAACTCCACCATTCCACCCTGCGAAGCTACGATCATGTTCCCGCACTCAACATCGACCATGAACGTGGCCGCTTGCTGTGCGTCAGCCATTGCAACGCCGTCTTTCGCGGTAACAATCGCCGCTGTACCTGCCAGCGTCGCTACCTGAACTCGGCCCGCCTCCAGCGAGGCTGAGATATTCGCGTCACCAAAACTTAGCTTGACGCTTGAGTTGGGGAACAACTCAACACGACCACCCTTGCCCAGGTTAATGGTCGCACTGCTATTAGCCCCCGTTGCAATAACGCTGTCAGAGAAAACAGTGGCTCCCGAAATAGCGGCCTGACCGTTGACGGTGACTTGCCCGGAAACCGAAAGCTCGCCCGATGCTGCTTTCTGTCCCGGCGTAGCGAGTGCCACCATTGAGTACACGCTTAACACGGCAACCGCGGCACAGAATGCGATAGACTTACGGCTCCAAGTTCTGCTAATCATCATTTCCTCCCGTACAAGTGAACAAGTTTTGTGGAAGCGCGCTCCGATTATTAATAGTCTCACGGAAGACGGAATCTACCATCCCGTCTTGACTCAACAATCTCGCACGCGCGAGACACCAAAAAAGAAAGCATGCCGGACAATTAAGGCGCGTCTAGCCTTGCCTTTTTTACACGAACGCCGGACTTATGTCAACAATTAACCCCTTGATCCCAAAGACCAAAGCCACGGTATGAGCTAGCTTTTGGGGAAGATAACACGCGCTTGGGCCTCTGTAAAGAGCTTTTTTCCCAAATGCTGTCAAGATTTTGTGTTTTCTCGGTCTCAGTCGAGGAGCTACGGACTATCCTGAACGTACGACAAATAAAGTGATAAACATCGAGTCGAAGTTTGAAGTCACCTATCACTTCCTACCTTGGCGCTGCCCGCCTCGGCCGAGTGGTAGTGGCCTGGCCTACGCCCTGACCGTTTGCCGCACCATTCCCTGCACCGGCGCCGGCGGAAAGGGTAATCGGATCCCTCTTTTGTCGTTGCATCAGTTCTGCCTGCTCGTAAGGATCCAAACGCGCAAAGAGGTAAAAGACCTCTGCCGAGTGAACAGCTGCCAGATATCTGAACTTGTTCGCAATTATTTCATTTGTTCGAAAGGCTGTCACCCTGGGAGGGTTCTCGAATAGCGTACCGAACTCGTCTATGGTTACCGCCTCCAGTTCCGGGACATAGTCGTTGCCACTTTGGCGCGCCAGCCGAATCGCCATTTGCCGCAACGCGCGAATGCGGTTCGAGTTACGTCGATAATACAATGCCGTGATTTCTCGTCGGCTGGCTCGGTCATCTACCACCTCCTGCTCGTTGCTGAGATAACCCAGATAAGCGCTAACGACGGGGCCAAACTCTGACCCGCTCGAAGCTTCGCTGGAACGCTGCGCGAACACTGTGCCGCTCAGAAAGAAAAGGCAACATAGCGGGATGAAGAGTCGAGACAAACTGATTCGGCTAGGCATGGAAAGCACCTCACTCATGTCCGGGTTTTCAATAGGCCGCCAGTCGCTTTGAACCAGGTCGACCATCCACTTTAGCTCACGAAGGGTCTGCGGGCCAGCTTGTATTGGCCGGAGATTGTACTCCGGCCTTGATTTCGCTGTATTGCACGACCAATTCAGCGATGTTACATTTCAATTTCAACATGAGTGATAGACAGACGGATCAGGAATTCTCAGGAAACCGCGTCGCCCTCGGCGTCACTGGCGGCATCGCGGCATATAAGGCCATCGAAGTGCTGCGCGGGTTGCAGCGCGCCGGCTGCGAAGTGCGCGTCACTATGACGAAGCACGCCTGCGAGTTCGTTCAACCTCTCACTTTCCGTGCACTTTCAGGTTTCTACGTTCTCGTTGACGATTACGCCGCGGACAATCCCGATCCCATCGCCCATATTACTTTTTCCCAGACGGTCGATCTCTTCATTATAGCGCCGGCGACAGCGAACACACTGGCCAAGCTCGCCAACGGCGTGGCCGATGACTTTCTTAGCTCCACCTACCTCGCCTGCACAGCTCCGGTGCTGGTGGCTCCCGCGATGAATACCTCAATGTGGGAACATCCGGCAACTCAGCGCAACCTAAAACGGCTAGGGGACGATGGCGTCCATTTCGTCGACCCTGACCAGGGTGAGATGGCCTGCGGGACGTTCGGCCCGGGCCGCCTCAGTGAGCCACAGAGAATCGTCTCAGCTGCCCTGAAGATACTGCGGCAGCAGAATCAGCGAACGAACCGGCCCGCAGACAAGCTCCAGAGGCTCGCCAGTGACACCCAAACCGCCAAACGATCTGATGACTTGAGAGACGAGCATTTTCTGATCACCTCCGGCGCGACACGCGAACCTATCGATCCGGTGCGCTTCATATCGAATCGTTCTTCGGGACGAATGGGCTTTGCCCTTGCAGAAGCAGCACGCGATAGAGGCGCCGACGTTACCGTCATCGCCGGCATCACCAGCATCGCGCCCCCTGCGGGCGTCCGCGTGGTTCGCGTTAGCTCGGCCGAAGAAATGCGTATCGCGGCTACAAGGGAAGCCGGCGTGGCATCAGTATTCATCGCGGCCGCCGCCGTGTCTGACTACCGAGCGAAGGAAAAGGCGACGACCAAGATCAAAAAGTCTGAAGCGGAAATGGAACTTAAACTCGAGCGCACCGCCGACATCCTGAGCGAAGTTGCTCAAGCGCGAAAAATTGGCCAAATCCTGATCGGATTCGCGGCGGAAACAGATGATTTGCTTGCGAATGCGCGCGAAAAGCTTAATAGCAAGGATCTCGACGCGATCGTTGCCAACGATGTGTCCCGCGAAGACGCGGGGTTTGATTCTGAAAACAACGCAGTTATCATTCTGCTTCGCGATAATTCTCAGCCTATCGAGCTGCCACTAATGTCCAAGCTCGAGACGGCACATCGGATTTTGGATGAGGTGGTAAAGTTGCGCGGTGCGAGTGCGGCCAAAAAGGCCGAGAGTGCTTAAGAGAAAATGACAACCTCGAACGAACTCCTTCAACTATTGGGTCATTCCCGTGAATACACTCAATATTTCGCCGAGCTTGGCATTGAAACAATCGAATTATCGAGCGATCCCAAGCCAGCCAGAAGCTCGACGAGTTTGCTGGGAACTCTGTCGACGGAAAGGTCCATTCAACTCAGCACGCCATCGCGATCAGAACCATCTCAACCGCCGATGAAGGCACCGGCTGTCTCTCAACCACCGCGACTGACTTCCCTGTTTCGCGAACTCGCTGTCGCTCAAACTCCGTCGCTTCAATCCGCCGAACGCGTGGAGGATGTTTGGCGCGATATCGGCGACTGCACCCGCTGCGGTTTGTGCGAAGGAAGGACGCAAGTCGTTAATACTTTTGGAAACCTCAAGGCGCGTTTGATGTTTGTGGGGGAGGCTCCCGGCGCTGATGAAGACGCTCAGGGCAGACCATTCGTCGGCCGCGCTGGACAACTGCTGACCAAGATCATTGAAGCGATCGGCATGAAGCGCGAAGATGTTCTGATCGGTAACGTCAACCGCTGCCGGCCTCCGGGCAATCGTCAGCCGACCCTCGAGGAGGCCGCAATTTGCCGGCCTTTTCTATTTCGCGAAATTGCTGCTGTTAAGCCGGATGTGATCGTCGTAATGGGAAATACCGCGCTGCGAAATCTGCTGGAAGTGCGCGAAGGCATCACGCGTGTGCGCGGAAAGTTTCAGGACTTTCGGGGCATCAAAGTCATGCCCACATTCCATCCGGCTTATTTGCTGCGCGACCCGTCAAAGAAAAGGGAAACATGGGAAGACCTGAAGAAAGTCCGTGATTATCTGGATAAACTTCCGCCGCGCACTGAATAATAGCTGCCTTCAACTTTCCTCGCAGCGCGGTTCGCGCTAACCTTCACACGCGAATCGAACATCACGCCTCTTCAATGACTGCTGTAGTCCCAACTGCGAATCAAACTGTCCCGCTGTATGCTCAGGTGGCATTCCCTGTCCATCTGAGCAAGACCTTCACTTATCGCCTGCCCCAGTCGATTCAACGGGTGGCGCGGATTGGCTCGCGCGTCGTGGCCCCGCTAGGAGTCAAACCCTTAACTGGGTATATCGTCGCGCTACTTCCCAGTCTGCGATTTGGCAGCAGTCTGGTCGAGTCCGAGATCAAGGAAGTTCAGGAATTGCTGGATGTTGACCCTCCGCTGACGGCTGAGGTCCTGGAGATCACGCGCTGGGTTGCGGATTACTATGGCGCTCCTTGGGGCGAAGTAATTCGCGCCGCGCTGCCGGCAGGGATCAACGCGACCGTCGAACAGGCAGTGTCTATCACAGCGCAAGGACGTGAAGCGCTTTCCAATCTCGAAATAAACAGTCTCGCCAAAGCCAGAACCAACGCGCTCCAACTGCTCGCGGCCGAAGGGGAACTCGAGCTGCACACGTTCTGTTTGCGAATCGGCGCCGCGAAGACTCCGCAGTGGCTGCGAGAGATGGAAACGGAAGGCCTGGTCGCGCGCTCGTATCGAACTCGCTCTACGGTAACTCGGGCCAAGCAGCGCAAAGGAGTTCGTCTGGTCGATTCTGAAGAAGAGGAGCTGAAAACGAGCAAGCAAAGGGTGACGCCCGCTCAGGAACGCACCATCGAAGTCCTCCGCGCCCATCAGAACACGATGGCGCTTAAGGATTTATTGAAGAGCGCCAATGTGAGCGAGTCCGTCGTCCGCACGCTAGCCAAGCGAGGCGTCGTGATTGAATTTTCGGAAGATGTTCGTCGCGATCCTCTGTCGCGAGCAGAACTGCCGGACGCGGAAGTCTTCGAGCTGACCAGGGCACAAAGCAGTGCAATGCGATCGGTTGAAAAGCGTCTCAGCGAAAAAGTCTTCGCGACATTATTGCTGCATGGCGTCACCGGCAGCGGCAAAACAGAAGTCTACATTCGCGCCATGCAAGCCGCGCTCGACCTGGATCGCGGGGCAATGATGTTGGTTCCTGAGATTGCGCTGACGCCCATCCTCTCAAGACGCCTCCGAGCCCACTTTGGCGGGCACATAGCAATCTTTCATTCGTCGCTGTCGAAGGGCGAGCGTTTCGACGAATGGTCGCGGCTGCGTCGCGGCGAAGCGCGCGTTGTGCTGGGTACACGCTCGGCGGTGTTTGCCCCCGTACAGAATCTCGGCGTCATTATCATAGACGAAGAGCAGGACTCGTCTTACCGGCAGGAGGAGTCACCTTTTTATCACGCTCGCGACACTGCAATCGTGCGAGCTCAGAGAGAATCCGCGGTCATCGTATTGGGCTCAGCCACGCCTTCGCTGGAATCATTTCACAACGCCCAGGGCGGAAAGTATGAGTATCTGCATTTGCCCGAGCGAGTCGCGAATCGCTCGATGGCCCGGGCTGAGATGATCGACATGCGTGAGGTTTTTGCCCGGCATAAGAAACCGGCCATTTTCGCAGACAAACTGCTACAAGCGATCGCCGAGACTCAGGCCCGCAACGAGCAGTCTATTATCCTTTTGAATCGTCGCGGTTATTCGAGTTTCATTCTGTGTCGCTCTTGCGGCGAATCGATCAACTGTCCGAACTGCGACGTTTCGCTTACTTATCATCAAACGGACCGCACTTTGATTTGCCATTATTGCAATCACCATCAGCGCGCGCCGACGCAGTGTCCAGCGTGCGCCAGCAAGTATATTTATTACGTCGGCGAGGGCACCGAGCAGATCGAAGAACTTCTGCGCAAGGGTTTCCCCACGATGCGCATCGGACGTATCGACCGCGATACCAAGTCACGCCGGCATCAGTTCGAAAAGACTCTGCTGGACTTTGACAAAGGGGAATTGGATTTGCTGGTCGGGACACAGATGCTGGCAAAAGGTCATGACTTTCCCAACGTCACTTTGGTTGGCGTAGTCTCAGTCGATGCAGGATTAGCTCTGCCGGATTTTCGTGCAGCCGAGAGGGCCTTTCAATTGATCACTCAGGTTGCCGGCCGCGCCGGCCGCGGTGATCTGCCGGGACGGGTTCTGATTCAAACCTATCATCCGGAACACTATGCGCTGCGACATGCGTGCGCCCAGGATTATCCCGAATTCTACGATGAAGAGATTCGCCATCGGCGCAATCACGGCTATCCTCCGTTCGTCGCGCTGGCTTTGCTGCTAGTGCGTCACAAAGATGGCACTCGAGCCAATGCCATCGCACAACAACTCCGCCAGGCTTTGGTCGAGGCAAACCGCGATCAAGCTTGTCGAGTGCTCGGTCCGGCTCCGGCGCCGCTCGCCCGTCTGCGCGGCGAGCATCGGGTGCAGTTGCTGATCAAGTCACGCAGCCGCAAACAAATGCGAGCGGTGATTGATGCGGCCCTCGCGGCGATGGAAAAAGGCGGGCAGGACTTGCGTTTTGTGACTGTCGAGATTGATCCAGTAAGCATGATGTGAAGCGCAGTGCGTCAAGCGATGAGGGCACGAGGTCAGCACCACCCGCGTGAGCGGATGGGTCAGACACCCGATGTTAGCAGGATGAAGTCAATCAACTGAATCTTGAATGGTGAATCGACCCGCTCACGCGGGTGTTACTGATCTCAGATTCCGCGTTCCCGCTCTTCGTCCATATTTAAGGAAACCGCCAGGTTAACGCGTGCGCCCATCTAAGCAAATACGCTAAACTCCCGGTCATGAAACTTGCCGCACTTGCCGAGCAAACCGGCGCTCGCTTCATGCCTGGCGACGCAGATCTTGAAATCGAAGGAGCCGCCGGGCTCGATCATGCGCAACTGGGCCAGGTAACTTTTCTGTCCAATCCCCGCTATGCCTCAAGAGTGGCCAACACCGGCGCTTCGGCGATTTACATCGGTGAAGATACTGAAGTCTCCCGCGCGGACATTGCCGTATTACGCGCGAAGGATCCCTATCTCGCTTTTACGCGCGCGTTGGTTGTCTTTCATCCCACACCGGCTTTGATCCCAGCAATTCATCCTTCGGCGGTGATCGATCCAACCGCAAATGTTGCTCAAGATGTCTTCATCGGCGCCCACGTAGTAATCGGGCCAGACGCAATTATTGGAAATCGAGTTCAGATCCATCCGAACGCAACCATCGCCAACAATGTAACTATCGGGAGTGACTCAGTGATTCATTCCGGAGTGGCGATTCGTGAGAACTCAGTCATCGGCCGTCGCGTGATCATTCACAATAACGCGGTCATCGGCAGCGACGGTTTTGGCTTTGCCAAAGACGAAGAACGACGTTGGTTGAAAACTCCCCAGACGGGCCGCGTGGTAATCGAAGACGATGTTGAGATCGGCGCCGGCACAACGATTGATCGGGCTTCGACCGGAGAGACGCGCATCAAGCGCGGGGCCAAACTCGACAATCTGATTCAGATCGGGCACTCGTGCGTTGTCGGCGAAGATGCTTTACTATGTGCGCAAGTCGGAATGGCCGGCAGCTCGCGTGTTGGCGATCGCGTTATTCTCACCGGACAGGTAGGCATCGGCGGTCATATTACCGTCGGTGATGACGCGATCCTTTATCCGCAGAGCGGCGTGCCAAATGATGTCGCTGCTGGCGAAATACTGGTGGGCACTCCGGCATTTGAGGTGAGCGCGTTCTGGCGTGCGATCGCGGTCTTTAAGAAACTGGGAGATCTTCCGAAACGAATCCGGGCTTTGGAAAAGAGGCTGGATGAGATCGAGAAATCAAAACCTGAATGACATTCCGCGCATGTCATGGGAAGAAACCAGGACAGCAGTTTTGTTTTGGCTCTTCTGGTCAGCTTATCTTTGCTTGTCAGTGATCCTGGTCGCCGCGCTTCTCACTGACTGGCCCGCGTTCCTTCACAGCCCGAATTCCTATCTTCTTAAGTAATCGCACCGCCGTCCACAATCACCACTTCACCATTCATGAAGGAGTTGCGATCGCTGACCATGAACGCGGCGAACTCTGCCAGTTCCGCGGGACGGCCAAGACGACCGCTCGAGGCCCAGAAGTCGTGCATTTGCAAAAGCCTCTCAGGTAACTGTTGCGCCAGATCGGTATCGAAGATTCCGGCGGCAATCGCATTGACACTGACGCCGAAGGTTCCCGCCTCTCGCGAAAGGCATTTGGTAAAACCAATCATCGCGGCTTTGGAAGTTGCGTAATGGACCGCCGTCGGCAGCGCGCGCATGGCGCCAATCGAGGTTATGTTGAGGATCTTACCTTTACGTTGCCGGATCATCTGCTTGTACATCGGCTTGGTTACCGCAAAGAGGCTGCCTACGTTGGTGCCGATGACTTCGTCCCAGGCACGATCAGTCGTCGTAGCGAAATTATCTCCGCGATTGATGGCCGCGTTGTTTACCAGGATGTCGATACCACCCCATTCGGTGACGAGTTCCCTGGTCAGATGCTTCATGCCGAAGCGATCGGTCACTGATACTTTGAACGAATGGGCCCGCCGTCCATGCGCTTCGATCTTCTTGCGCATTTCATCCGCTAAATCATCCCGCGAACCATAATTGAACGCCACGTCGGCGCCTTCGCGCGCGAACACGTCGCAGAGGGCAGCCCCGATGCCGCGTGTGCCGCCGCTGATAAACGCCCGCTTTCCTTCGAGTAAGAGGCTCACTCTGTACAATCTCCTATGCGGCAGGCCTGACGCGCTGCCATTAACTTCTGCTCGGAATTAAAAGCTTGGATAAACGGGGATTAGAACGCGAAGCGTGTGCGGCAGTCAAGACGAGCTAGGAACGTTTGTGTTTCAGTTAGAAAATCCATCAACCGAAGCACCGCGTCAAAGGTTGGCGCCAGCCGTCTTCAGACGGCTTCCCCGAAGGGTTGATAGACCAGCGCTCTTAGCGCCTAGTCAAATCGGCGGTCTGACTCTTTAGCCCGCTTCAGCGTGCTTCCGAATTGAACGGCTTAAGCCCGTTGAAACGGGCTTTGAGATTGATAGCGCGCCTCCCCGGGCGTAAAACGCCCGGTCTGATATCCCTCCGGGAAAGCCGCCTGAATGCGGCTTAAGAAACGAGATCACCCCGGCGCGGAACTTCCGCCCATTATTGATGGATAAGTTTCTAAAGAGTGTGGCCTGTCTCAAGCCATCAAGCTTTCAACCAAGTTGCTCCTGGACAGGTAGACTCTCTTCAGCGCCCGGCGGGGCTGGAATCAAGGCGGTAATCTCATCAACGATACGCTTGGTCGCGTTGGGAATGGCAACGCTGATGGTCGCCGCCCTCATGGCCGCATAGTGCTTTGAATCTTTGATCATGCGCTGCACAACCGGAACCACATCCGATGCGCGCTTGAGCAAGACGGCTGCGCCGCTCTTGACGATCAGATTAACGGTGCTCGCTTCTTGAGGCATGGGTTGGGTGGTACCGTCGGCAATGATGGGTACCCGGCAACTCAACGCTTCAAAGGTGCTCAAGCCGCCCAGTTTCGAAATCATTACATTGGCCGCACCCAGCAGTTTTTCCACCTCGTCAGAATATCCGATTACTTTGATGGGGAACTTGGCTTCGGCCGCGAGTGTTTCCACCTCGGCTTTCAAAGCCTTATTCTTACCAGCGAGAAAGATCGCCTGCATGTCCAATTCGCCGCGCACTAACTCGCGAAATATGTTGGGAATGTTTCCCCCACCCTCCCAGCCGGCGTTGACGAAGACGGTGAACTTGTCTGCATCAAGGCCCAGCGCAGTGCGCGCGAGCTGGGCCGCCTTATCGCCGGGAAAGGAAAACTTAGGATGAACGGGCATGCCGGAAACCTTGATTCGTTCCGGAGCAATGCCATAGTCAATCAACTGCCGGCGGGCTTCCTCGGTGGCGCAAAGGTAAAGCCGCACATCGTCGCAAGCCCAGGCCTTCCAAAAACCATAGTAGGGATCCGTGACCACCGTAACCAGCGGAATTCGATCAGCTAGCCCCAGTTCTTTGAGCACTCGCGCGAACAGGTGCTGCGTCAACGGGTGCACGCTCACCACAACGTGCGGGCACCAGCGCTGAAAGAGTTCGCGCACAAAGCCGATGCATCGTGATTGAAAGAACTCGCGCGTTTCCGGGCGAAAACGATTCACGGCCCAATAGAGATATTTCATCCAGTGCTGCCGGTTGCGCAGCAGCCAGTTGTAAAGCGCGACCATCTTGGCGGTGATGTGGTGGGATTCCTCGACTGCCCGCACGACTCGAATCGCATACGAATCACCTTCGACCACGCTTTGAATTCCGGCCACGATCGCGGCCGCCGCTGAGCGATGCCCGCCGCCGGTATCCGAAGAGATGATCAGGATTTTTGGTGCGTTCGGATTCATAGACTGACTGTCGCGGAGCGAGCGGTCTTTAGAGTACCAACTTTAGTTGGGTTTTTCGCCGAAAGAATATACCCGACCGAAGTCGGCACTCCGCAACGCCGTTTACCAAAACAGCTCATCTCAAGCGTTAACGGTCACTCCGTCTGCCTGAGGCTCCGTCTGTTTATCAAGCTCCTTGCGCGCTTTCTTCATCTCGCGCTCCAACTTCTTGATCTGAATCAAGTGCCGCGGATTGAATGGCAGAGACGGATAATAGCAATTCGATTCGTGAGTGCAGAAGCAACCATCAGCGGCCTGTTTCCGGCGCGCTTTCATCGCCTCGGACAACCAGATGCCCTGGAAGTTCCAGTCGTGGTCGCGCAGGTTCCCAATCGGCGCCAGATTCTCGCACGACGAGAGCGTGCCTTCGTCATAAATCACCGCGCCGGCTGTCCCCGCGTAACAAGTCAACTGGGCCTTTTGGGTCTCCTGCGTCTTGGTGATCAACCCGTGCATGTAGATATCGATCGCCGCCTTGAAATAGCCGGCCTTCCCACCGTAGTTGTTCTTGATCGCCGCATGACGCGAATCGTCGTCGATTGTCTGCGCGAGCTTGGCGTACCGAGAGTGATCGATATCCAACTCGATCGGATCGGCTGACGGCGGACGGATATAATTGAAGTTAACTTTGTCCGGCTTGAGATCGTGCTTCAGAAAATCATACCACTCGAAGATCGTGTCCTGGTTCGAATGCATAAAACAGGTGCACGTTTGAATGTCGAGGCGCGGATACTCCTTCTTGATCGCCTGTAGCTCGCGCGCCGTTTCGATCGCAATCGTCCACGATCCGGGCTTTTGGCGAATCTTGTCGTGCTGGGCCGACAAACCATCGATGCCCATCGCAACCGTGACGTTTAAGTTCGGGCACTCCTCAAGAATTCGCGTCACATCGGGAAAGATTCGCTTCTGAATCTGTCCGTTCGACATCAGATAAACCGATTCGAGATTGTTGTGGCGATAGAATGAGCTGACGATCTCGGGCAAGTCTTTGCGGGTAAACGGCTCGCCCCCGGCAAGTATCAGCACGCCAAGGTTTCCACCCAAAGTTGCCGCAATCCGATCGATCTCGTCAGTCTTCATCTGAAGTTTCTTGCGCGGCCGATCGTCGAGCTCATCGGTAAAGAAACAGTGGGTGCAACGCATGTCGCACACGGATGTGACCAAGATATTGAGCAGTACCGGTGCGAAGGGCTGCCCCGCCGCCATTTTGGCGTAACGCTTCAGTAATTCCCTGGTGGTGTAATCCATTATTGCCTCTGATTCCGTCGCGCAGAACCTTCGTTGCTCGATGCCCTCAGCATCGTCTCGCGATCATTCAAACTGATACGGCATTCAGCGTCTGATGTCAACGACCGCGGCGAGACTAACTTACCAAAACACAGGTCACTAAAACACTTGACTGTCGGGGGCTCAAGGCATATTGTTCGAGCCGAATTTCAGTCGGCTGAACTCCCGAGACGCCTCGCAAGCTCGCTACCCAGCCCTGGTTACAATTTGATTGCCACTGCTACGCCGTCTTTCCGCCAGGAAAGGTTGGTAACTCACGTCTCCGCGTAGAAAAGGATGGTAACTCATGTCCCAAAACGATAAATCTCTTTTCAACCCGACTGATCCCGTCACTAAATCAGTAGGAAGCATTGAAGAGAAAATAGACTTCAAGCCATATCTGGATGCTGTTAATGCGGGATCCAACCGGACCCGCTCAACGGTATATGTCCTGGTAGCAATGACGGTGATCATTCTCACCGGCTATCGCAACACAACCAGTCCGGACTGGCTGGATCAGCGACTAGCCAAGTTTCAGATGACCTCTGCCTGTGTAAAGGAAAACAGTTTAACTGAGTGCATTACCAGCGCTCCATCGCAGAGTCCGGAATGCGTTGAGGCCATCACGTACTCAAAGGACTTTCTGTTTTCCGATAAGGACAATCCTTTGCTTCTCAAGCGAGAGTTCTGTACTGAACTGGACGGACAGATTGCCGCTTTGACAAAGTTGAGAACTGAAGCGCTCTCCATCAGACTGCCTTTCTTTGGCATGGTCATAGACGTAAACGATCTGGGATTGATCAGCGGTGTCTTTCTGGCCTTCATTCTGTCAGTCCTCTATGTCGGAATTGATCGTGAGACCGACAATCTGAACCGCGCAATGCAAAGGGCCAAGGGCGCCACGACTGACGAGAGAAAAAAGGAGAACCTTGAACTTTTACTGATGACCCAGGTGCTGGCATCAAAAAAAGGCGCTACCTATGGCGTTCACATCCTGCTATTGGTGGTGGTCTTGATTTATGGGCTGGTCTTTTGGAGCGATCTCACCACCTACCCCATAGCGGTGACGTTGGAGGGTCGGCCCAGGGCCCTGATGGAAACCGCTTTTGATGTCATCGTCTTCGTGATTGTTGTGATTCTCTGCGTCATTGTTTGGTTCAGCCAGCGGAGTCTTGATATTAAGGTAGACGATCTGATCGCTGACCTGAATGTATTAGAAGAGAAAATGGGAGAGGACGAAAAAACGGCAGCAGCACGATTGGGCCGATCTTGTATCTGCTGCTGATTGTCATTGTGTTGTTGGGAGCTACCAACGCAGTGAACCTGACCGATGGGCTCGACGGGCTCGCGATCAGCGTGATGTTCATCGCGATGACCGCGCTGACAGCATTTACTTATAAGAAAAGATTGCCGGGCAGCGAGTTGGGAACCACAGCTAAGTGAGTGACCGCTCTGGCCGATTTTGCACTCCCAGCGCCCGCATTCGCCGATACAAGTGGCTGCGATCGATGCCCATTAACTCAGCCGCCCGGGAAACGTTGCCGCCGGCTTCATCAAGTTTGCGTTGGATGAATTCGCGATGATACGCATCGCTGGCTTCTTTGAAGGAAGGAAAACGATAAGAGGACGCGGGCGGTTCTTCATCGCCGAAGGCCGGCAGGTCCTTAACGCCTACGGCGCCCTTTTGATGAAGGATCATTACGCGTTCCACGGTGTTTCTTAACTCCCGGACATTCCCCGGCCACGAGTACCGCTGCATCGCCTCGATTGCCTTGTGGTCGAAACGCTTCGGCTTCTTGCCATAGGCATTCGCGAACCGTTGATTGAAATGATCTACCAGCAAGGGCAGGTCTTCCAGCCGCTCGCGCAGCGGCGGCACCTCAAAAGGAATTACATTCAGACGAAAGAACAGATCGCTGCGGAAAGTTCCCTTTTCGATCTCTTCATCCAGGCGCTTGTTGGTCGCGGCGATCACGCGCACGTCCACGCTGATTGGCGTGTTGCTGCCCACCGGCTCGAAACGTTGCTCTTCCAGCACGCGCAAAACCTTCGCCTGCACGTTCGGACTCATGTCCGAGACTTCGTCAAGAAAGAGCGTCGCGCCGTCAGCAACTTCAAACTTACCTTTCTTTGCCGCGGTCGCACCAGTGAACGAGCCTTTTACGTGTCCGAACAGCTCGGACTCAATCAACTCCTCCGGGATCGCAGCCGAGTTCACTTCAATGAAGGGAGCGGCCGCGCGCCGAGATTGCGCATGGATCGCACGAGCCACCAGTTCCTTTCCGGCGCCGGACTCTCCCGAGATCAGAACGCGCCCATCAGTCGGAGCGACTACTGTGATCTGTTTGCGTAGCGCGCGCATTCCCACTGACTCGCCGACCATTTCATACTCGGCCTTCAACTCGGCGGACATTTCTTCATTGGCGCGCTCGAGTTGTCTCTGCCGCAGAGCGTTCCTCACCGTAAGCACGGTCTTTTCGATCGACAGAGGCTTCTCGATAAAGTCGAACGCCCCAAGCTTGGTAGCGCGCACGGCGGTTTCGATATTGCCATGACCCGAGATGATCACGACGGCGGCGTCGCAGTTCGATTCACGCATCTGACTTAGAGTCTCCAAACCGTTGATGCCGGGCAGCCAGACATCCAAGAGCACACAGCCGTAGGCGCGGCGGGCGATCGCCTTCAGACATTCTTCGCCCGTCTCGACTGCGTCAGCGACAAAGCCTTCGTCGCGCAGCACGGCGCTTAAAGTTTCGCGAATGCCGCGCTCATCGTCAACAATTAGAATTGATTCAGACATCTTTGAATGGTCGGTTGTCGTCGTGCAGTTAATGGCCTTAACTCCCTCTCCCTTTGGAAGAGGGTTGGGGAGAGGGCGTAGGTAATCGACTCCAACTAAAGCTTCGCGCCCTCATCCCCTGCCCTACTCCCAGAGGGAGAAGGGAGCAGAACTACTCTAAATGGTCACTGATTGCTCACCGGTAACTCAAGAACAAATCTCGCGCCCTGCGGCACGTTCGCTTCAGCATAGACACTCCCGCTGTGTTCGGTGATTATCCGTGCGACGATGGCCAGACCCAGACCGGTTCCTCGTCCGCGCGTCGAAAAATAAGGCTGGAACAGGCGCTTGAAATCGCCGACGGGAATACCCTCCCCCGTATCCTCGACTGTGGCTACTAATAGATCACGCGCAGCGTCATGTCTGGTGGTGATTGTCAGGACCCGCTCATGCGAGCTATCGGCGAGGGCCTCCAGAGCGTTGTCAGTCAAATTAACGAACACCCTTTTCAACTGTTCGGTATCGAACATCGCCGGTGGCATTTGATCTGTCAGCAACAGTTGCATTTCTACGCCATCCAAACGCTCCGCATACAGCTGAGCAGTCTGTCTAATTACGTCGTTCAGATCACCGGGCTGCATGCGCGGAGGCGGCATGCGCGCGAACCGGGAAAACTCGTCCACCAAAGCTTTCAGTCCCGCGACTTCGCGCGTGATTGAGGTCGTGCATTCCTCGACAACTCGGGTTAGTTCTTCGCGGTTCTCTTCGGTCAGGGCGAAGCCTCGGTCGTTGTTGCCGTTCGGTGAGGCTGTGCCCGGCTGCTCGAACGCGGTCGCTACAGCTCCCGGTTCTGACCCGTTGACGCGGACCCGAAAGTTGCGTGCGATTCGTTCCGCCGAAAGCTGAATGGGTGTCAGGGGGTTCTTGATCTCGTGGGCGATCCGCCGCGCCACTTCGCTCCATGCCGCAGCACGCTGCGCGGACAATAACTCCGAAAGATCTTCGATCACGAGCACCACCCCGCGACCATCGCCTCCGGCTCCTCTCAACGCCGTCGCCGTGAGCGCCACCGGAATCGCACCGCCGACAGCGCCCCGCGTTAGCTGGCTCTGCTCTGCCGCGCGGCCGGCGCGCCGCGCGCGCCGCATTAGGCGCTCTAGCGCAACCCGATCCTCGCTGCTCAACAAGGTCGTCAGCTTGGCCCAGGCCGGCGGCGCGTCGCTCAACTTTAATATTGAGATGGCTGCCTTATTGATAGTCGTAACACAATCGTTTTGATCGAGCGACACTACGCCGGTCGAGAGAGACTCCAACACCGTCTCGATATAATTCCGTCTTTCTTCGAGCGCCAGATTCTTTTCCCTCAGCGCCGTCGCGCCTTCTTCGATGTGGCCCCGGTTCTCTTCGAGTTCAGCCGTCATCTGATTGAAGGATTCAGCCAGCAAGGCCAGTTCGTCATCAGCGATTGTGTCAACGCGGTGCGCCAGGTTGCCGCGGGCAACTTCTTTCGACGCTTCTGCGAGGGATCGAATGGGAGCGGCCAAACCGCGGGCCAGGTGTATCGCCACCCAAGTCGAAGCGAACAGCAAAAGCAAAGTCATCAGTCCCAGCGTTGAAAGCCCCAGCAGTCGCACCTTCCGCTGTCTTTGCAGCAGATGCTGGTATTCGCGTTGAGAGCCCGCAATCGTGTCGTTAATATCAGTATCGCCGAGACGATGCGGTACGAGAATCAAACGCGCCGATCCAGTCAAAGGAACTGTGGTCAGATCGAAGCCCTTGCCGTCCGTCAGCGTCTCACTGGCCTGTGTATTTGGATCGCGAGCGCGCTGCAAAACCGCGTTGAGTTCTTCACGTTGAGACTGCGGCAATGCTGTTTCGCAGTGGGCCAGGACCTGTCCGGTCTCCGAGAGAATCTCTATCGCAGACAGCTCGCCGGTCGCGGCCAGATGATCCAGCGTCGACTGCCATTCAGACTGCGGTCTGGCTTTGATCGCAGTCGCCAGCAGCGTCGCCGTGTCGCGCAGGTTGCTGTTCTGCGCTGCGAGACTCTCGCGTTGCTGTTCACGCACTTGCTCGACGACGTTCTCAGGCAGACGGCCCATCCACTTTTCGATCGATCGATTGAGGAATAGATACGAGAATGCGGCCATGGCCGCGATCGGCAGCAGACTCAAACCGATAAAATAGACCAGCAGGCGGGTTTGAATTCTTGAGCCGAGTTGGCGCTCGCGTCGTTCGCGGCGCAGCTTTAGCAGGCTACGCAGCAGAATGAAACTAAAGACGATGAAAGCTGCAAAATTGAGAGAAGAGAGTGCGTAAAGCAGGAGGGTGTCTGATCCCGTTTCCGGTGTTAGGACCGATCCACGATTCATAAGTTGTTGGGCAACGATGATGGCCAGCAAGACCACCACGATCCCGGCCAAAAGCCAGGGGACGGTGCGTCGACTCCGACGCTTCGGTGTCCCGTTGTCCTCAACTTTATTTATGGCTTTGCTCACGTAAAGCGGGGTCAGTACCGGGAGCGGTAGCGACCGGGTCTCAACCCTCGTTACCTTGACTGTTGGAGCGAAGGAACCCGGTCGCTACCGCTCTCGGTACTGACCTCATCCGCCGGTCGATGCGCCAACAATCAAATGGTGATAATCGAATCAGGCGAGCGAAGTTTAGCACACGCCGGCCCCGTGGCTCCCGCTCGGGTCTTGTAATCTGTGAAATCTGCGGACCATCGTGTCGGCAGAGCATTTGCAAGATGCTAGAATGCCGGCACCCGGATGGAAGTGCATAACTTTTTCACCGATGAAGAAGGTCATCTCCGCAGCGGATGGCGGCTGGCGATATTCGCCGTCGCTTTTCTAATCTGCACCCAATTGATTCAGGCCCTGCTGTACCTGGGCCTGGTTTTGGTCCTTCATCGCGACAGTGTTGAACTCGCAAACAGCAACTGGGCCTTTGTCGCCGGGCATGGATCGATTTTGATTTCCGCGACACTGGTGGCCTGGGCGTGTGGAGCACTATTCGAAGAGTTGCCCTTTCGGGCCTTGGGATGTTCTCCACATCATGGTTGGCTCAAGAACTTTGGACTGGGATCGTTGTTGGGCGCCGCGACACTTTTTCTGGCCGCTCTTTTGACGAGCGTAACGCGAGGCGTCCGCTTCCGCTTCGATCCGGCAGGATCAAGCGCGATTGGTCAGACACTGTTAGTGTCGCTGCTGCTTTTTGTGTTTGCGGCCGCTGCTGAAGAAATGCTCTTCCGCGGTTATCCATTGCAGACCTTGACGCGCGCGAATCTCGCCTGGCTGGGCGTATTGCTGACTTCGGTCCCATTCGCGGCGGTTCATCTAAACAATCCGCACGCCGTTCCAGGTTTCACTTTCGTGAATACCGCTCTCGCCGGAGTGTGGCTGGCGGTTGCATATCTGCGAACGCGCAGCTTGTGGTTGCCGGTGGCATTGCACTGGGCATGGAATTGGGCGCAGGCATCGCTACTCGGGTTTCCAGTCAGCGGTATTGAACGCATCGCGCCGGCGCCTTTGCTGCAAGCCATAAATGCCGGACCCGATTGGTTGACCGGCGGCGCTTACGGGATCGAGGGCGGCGCAGCCTGCACCGCGGCGCTGCTGATCTCAACGCTGGTCATCTGGCGCACGAAACTATTCTCGATCGCGGACGTACCAACGGACCGAGCGCACAGCGCGCAGCAGCCTTCAGTTTAGAAGCTGCTCCGCTCGCTCAGTCGGGTCTTGGCCCGACTCTATTCCATTCTGTTAACACTCTCTCCATAGTTCCCGTCTTAGCCATGTCAGACAAACGCAAAGTCCGACACAGTTCAGGTTCCCCTTTCCCGTACTGGAGAGGGGTTAGAGGAGAGGGACTAACTCGTACAAGCTCCCACCCCAATCCTCCTCCAGTGGGGGAGGGAGATAACAAACTAAAGTTCGTCGGACATGAAACCAGGGCTCTTCAAAGAGGCGCAAGGATGTTAGAGGCTGAAGCAACCGCGGACATGCTGCTCATGACTCAACCATTCATGGCGCCCGCCACAACCGAGCAACGGCCTGAGGAAGTGCTGGTAAAAGCGGTGTTGAGCGGCGAGCGGGATCGGTTTGCCCGCCTATATGAAATGTACGCACCGATGGTTCACGGAATTCTGCTGGCGCGTGTGCCGCGTGGTGAAGTCGACGATCTGGTGCAGGACATCTTTCTACACGCGCTGAGAAAGCTGCACACGTTGCGCGACGCCGCAGCCTTTGGCCCCTGGATCGCGATGATCGCGCGCAACCGGGCGATGGACTTCTATCGCAGCTCGCGTGAAACCATAGAAGTGACTGAACAGATGGCGGTCGCGGGGCCTCCGAACGGAACCGCGAAAGAGATTCTGGATATGATTTGTCGTTTGCCTGAAGCCTATCGCGAGACGCTGGTCCTGAGATTTGTCGAAGGCATGACCGGTCCGGAGATCGCCGCGCGCACAGGATTAACGGCGGCTTCAGTGCGAGTCAACCTGCATCGCGGAACGAAACTTTTGCGCGAAAAGATAGGCGCAGTTGCTACCTAGACATTGTTTAGAGGCGGTCTACGGCCCGCCTGTGCGGACAGGGATGTCCTTGCTCCGTTAGGGAGATCGCAATATGAATGACAATTATCTTTGGGATCGCTCGGGTGAGCCTGATCCCGAGATCAAAAAACTCGAAGAGATTCTCGGCACACTGCGATATCAACCGCGAGCGCTGGAGATTTCAGACCACATCCAGATGGATCGCCGCCGAAGTTTCTTTCCTGCAATGGCAGTTGCCGCAGCTATAGCTTTGTTCGCCATTCTGCTGGGCGTGTGGTTTGGTTTCAATCGACGGCTCGCCCCAGCGCTGAAAGCAAATATCGATACGGACATTAATCGGCCAGCCACGACAACGCCACTGGCGAATCCCGACAAACGGGCCGCGATAGCTACCGTGGTTAAGAGCCCAGAGCAATCCGGCATTCAAAAGCATCGTGAAGCACCGCGAAATCTGTTGGCGCAAAACCAAAGCCGCGTGCCTCGGACTTTGACTCGACAACCCAGGTTAACCACTGAGGAACTAGCTGAGAAGGAACAGGTGCTGGTAGCCCTGCGTCTGGTCAGCTACAAGCTGAACCTCGCTCAGCGGAAGACGCAGGGCGCCCCCCAGCTCAACCAAATTCGCAATCAACACAAGATAGGATGAACGCACTATGAAGAACCTCTTCCAAAAAACATGGAAACTTGGGCCGGTCGTGCTGTTGCTGATCTCCAGCGCGATCGCGGGCCGGGCTCAGGGTCCGAAGCTCCAGATAGATCAGCTCGACGTCCTCGCCAACAGGGCGAGTGAAACTGTCGACGTCAAGTTGGACGAGCGTCTGATGCAAACAACCGCCAAGTTCTTTTCGGGCAAGGACGATGCTGATATCAAGGAGGTACTCAAAGGTCTTAAAGGAATCTACGTCAAGAGCTTCACCTTCGATAAGGATGGCGAATATTCGCAGGTCGAAGTTGACTCAGTGATGTCCCAGCTTCGCGGCAGCTCCTGGAGCAAAATCCTGACGGTCAAAAGCAGGAAGGACGGCGACAACGTCGAAGTCTATCTAAATATGATCGGGGATCAAATCACCGGCCTGGCCGTGCTTAGTATCGAGCCCAGGGAATTCACCGTCGTAAACATCGTGGGACCAATCGACCTAGAGAAACTCAGCAAACTGGAGGGTCAGTTTGGCGTTCCCGATCTCGGTATCGAGCAGGATAAGGTCAAGAAGAAATAGGCGATCGCGATGAAGGCAAAACTCATAATCGCCGGATTGTTGATAGCGTTGCTGCTCAGCGCGGGGCCGACAAACTCCTCGGCGCATGGCGACGGATTCAATGATGCCGTAAAAGTCATCGAGCAGTTCTATCATGTCAAACATCAGAACATTCCGCTGCTGGCGCGCGCCGGAATGAAAGCCGTACGCACTGCCGCGCGAATAAAAGGCGGCGATTACAAACGGCTGGCCGAGGCCGGAAGCGTGCGCGTGGCCTTCTTTGAAGATCAGAATTTTGATTCACGCGGCCAGATCGCCAGCTTCAAACAATCGATGCAGGCGACATTGTCGGGCACCTGGTCGCCCCTGGTGCAAACACTCGCACCCAAAAACGAAGAGCAGACCTACATATATATCCGCGACGCGGCCGACAAATTTCACGTCCTGATAGTCACCATCGAGCGCCATGAAGCCACTGTCGTGCAGGCCACAGTGGCGCCGGACATTCTCGCGCAGCTAATAACGGATCCGGCCGAAATGGGCAAGGCGCTGACGCAGGACGCGACCATCAACGACAACTAATGCCGGGTCAGCAGCCCGACCGTCAAGGAGGGCACTGTTTCGGCACCCAGCCGACCAAGAAAGAGAGCGGCTCGGTACCAGGAGCAAATACAATGAACGCATCCAACAAATCTCACGCAAACACGCAACGGCGCAAAGGTCAAATTATCAAACAGTCTTCCATTATCTGGCTAAGTCTGTTTCTGATTCTCCTCTTCATAACACCGGCTTCGGCGCAAGAGGTCGCCGACACAATTCGCATTCGTACTCGCGCCGTCTTTTTGGATGCACTGGTCAAGGATAAGAAGACTGGTGTCCCGATTTCAGATCTCAAGCCCGAGAATTTCGAATTGTTCGACGATGGCCAACCGCGTCCCATCTCTTATTTCACGCGCGAAGGCCAGGCGCGTAAGCCGCTGGCTCTGGTCTTGATTCTAGACCTGCGCGACGACGGAGCAGGACGGTTTCTGAAGCGCGAAGAGGTTCGTAACGCGCTAGTCGACGAGTTGGCCAAGCTTCCGGCGGGAGATGAGGTCGCAATACTCGCGATCAATTTGAATAGTGTCGACGACAAGACTGCGGCCATTAGAAACGGCAAGGCCTTGTGGCTGACTGAATTCACACGTGACCACAACCAGCTCGAGACTGCTCTGGCTCGCATTCCAGCTCTCGTCGCCGCTCGCCCCGAGTCCGAGAAAAGCGACGATCCAAAACATGAGGGCAGCGCGAGTGTGACTGTGCAATCAGATCCCAACGAAAGCAAACCGAACGAGGCCGCTGGCACCAAAACCAAAGACAATGAAGTACTCGAGACCGAGACCATTAAAGGGAAAAACGGAGCGGTCATCACGCGCACGACTAAGAAGGATGGATCCGTCAGCGTCAAACGTGTGAGCGGTAACGGCAAAGTTAACATTGAGCTGGATAATATTTACGACATAGCGGGTGCTACCCGTGACGCGGCGAAGCTGTCTGCGGATAAGAGATCAGATCATCAGACCGCCATCGTGTGGCTATCCGATGGCATTGCGCCAATCTTTTACGAAGACCGCGAAGCCACCGAACGAATCCTGATTCGGGAAAACGCGATCTTCAACTCGCTGACCGTAGACATGCGCACGCTCTACAAGTTTCTGTTGCCTTTCGGTCAGCCGCTGGTCGGATGGACAGGTCTGAGCCTGGCGGGCAGTGCTAAGCGGCTGGCGCAAGTAAGCGGTGGTGAAGCCGTGCGCGTTAACCGGACGAGCGATTATGGCGCCGGGCTCGCAAGGATCATCGGTAATCTAACCGCGCGTTATAGCCTGGGCTTTGCACTCAGCGAGCAGGAGAAAGACGACGGACACATGCACGAACTTTCCGTGCGGGTGAAAGCAACGGATGTGAAAGGTAAACAACGCAAGTTAGAAGTAAGTTCGCGGCGCGGCTATTATCTGCCCAAGGGCGATACTGACCAGGCGGCAGCCAACAAGTAGCGTCGACCCTTTCAAATTAGTAGAATAGAGCTTCGTCAGCGTCCAGATGATCAGAGTAGAAATCTTCGCTGCTGATCGCCTGAAATCGTTATGAAGCTTTTCACCATTCAAGAAGCCAATTCCCTTCTCCCCAATGTCCGCCCGATCGTCAAGTCGATTCAGCGGTCGCATCGTCGGGTCATCTCATTTCAAACTACCGCGAACCACGCCGCGGAGGGGGCCGAGAGTGGGGGCGGAGGCATGGTGCAAGGCCCCCGATACGCGCGCCTGCTGGTTGATTTGTCCGTGGGCGCCGGTCAATTGGAAAGCCTCGGAGTGCAGCTAAAAGACTATTCGCAGGGACTAATCGATTTTCCCTCCATGCGCGACGGCCGCGTGGTGCTCCTCTGCTGGAAGGCCGATGAGGGTGATGAGCTCGAATGGTGGCATGATATCGAAGCCGGATTCGGCGGCCGCCAACCTCTCTAGCCCCACGGACCTTAGTGCGTGATTATTCTTTCCTCGTCGCCCTCAGACCAAAAGTCGGTGCCAGTACAACCTCAAGCCCTGCTATATTTTCTCGTTGACGACTTAAAGTAAAGTCTGATACCATCCGCTCGACTAGCCTGGAGGGCTTGGGCCGTTTGGATCGTTACCCAATCCCTGTTTTGATTTACTGAGCTGATTGAGACCTTTTTTCCGGGTCTTTGACGTCGCTCATGATGGCAACTCAGATACTGCCCCGTATCTTTCACGATCCAGATGCAAGAACCGCTACCTAATACATCCATCGAAAAAACAATTACCGACAGTGGACTTGCCGAAGCTATTTGCGACGGTTCATTGAGTCCTGCCGGCAAAAGACCGCAAACCTCTACTTTGATCGAATTCCCCGGCACGTCGAGGCCTTTGCCCGAGTGGCGAAAGCAGTTGAGTCAGCGCGTTCGCGAAGTTCAAGAACGGCGCGCGCGCGAAGCGGCGGAAGAGGCCGCGGCGGCTCAGGAAGCGGGCATGGTGTCGTGTGCGCTGCCGTCGGCTCAACTTGAATTGGTGCCGAATCTTGATCAACCAGTGATGAATCCAATCGTGTCGAAAGCTTTGGAACGGCTGGAGAGAGCGCGACACCCGGAGCACGTCACCAGCGGATTCACCGGCGCGGCAGCCGCCCCGGCGTTCGAGCCGATCGCTGAGATCGATGTAGAATCTGACGTTACTGACCCGCCGCCGGTCGACACAAAACCAAAACTAACGGTCGTTGCTCCTTCAAAACCCAAAACCGAAACCAGCGAGCGAAAACCGATACGCGTAATTTCCGATGGCGTTGACGACGTCGCCTTATCTTATCTGGAGACGTGCTTGTCCGTGCCGGCAATCGCCGACGACACCGGATCCGACAGTGCCGGTTTCCTACGCCGGTTCATCGCGGGCACTCTCGATTTGCTACTGGTAGCGTTGATGACCGCACCTGCGGCAGCCGCGATTGAGTTTTCCGATGGTAACTGGTCTGACCCGCGAGTAACTGGCCTGATGAGCGCCGTTACAGTAGTGACAATGTTCGCTTACTTCACGATCTCAATCGCCCTGACCGGTCGGACTCTGGCGATGCGAATCTTTTCGCTGCGAACGATCGACACCCGCACCGGGCTGATTCCAACCGGCGGCCAGGCGATGAAACGCGCCCTGGGCTATATCTTCGCCCTGGGCCTGGTTCTGGGCCTCCTCTATGCGGTAATTGATCCGGACGGTCGCACCATCTACGATCGTTTTTCCAAGACCATTGTCATTCGCGATTAAGTGGTGATGAGGTCAGTACCGGGAGCCGTAGCGACCGGGCTATTGGCCCGGGCAAACTCGACTCTCCCGTCCATTGAGACCGCTCCCGGTACTGACTCCGTCATTGTCATGGCCGAAAACTAGCACACTACTTCTGACTTCGACAGTTTGCCTTTGCCAGGTAAACCGATCACGGAAATCACCCGAGGCTTCATTGACTTGTTAATGTGATTTCGTGGATCGTTCTTATCTAAGCTGACGAAAAGCACGAAACAAAAGTTGAACATTACGGCGTTCGCATCCTGCCGGCCTTCCTTGCTCGACATATGGACGATCAAGCAATCAAAGAGATAGTCGCGGAGATCGAGCCGCTGATGATTGGCCGTGCGCCCGGAAAGATCTTTCAACTCTCGCCCCTTTCGCTGGTGATCGATTTTCGTCTGCGCGATCATGGCGACCTTTTTATCAGTGTCGAGCCGGCTCAGCCCAGAATGTATCTAATCAAGCGCCGGGTCCGCGAACTGGAAAAGCAAAGCCTTCCACTGACCCCATTCGCACTAATCCTGCGAAAGGAGCTCTCAAATACAACCCTGCGATCGATCGAGAAGGATCCCGGCGATCGAATCGTTTACTTCTATTTGGCGGGCGCCGATGCGTTGGGACAGAACCAGGAACGAAAGATGATCGCTCAGTTGACTGGGCGCGCCGCGAACCTGTTCCTGGTCAATCCCCAGGGCATCATCACGAACCAGGCCCGCGAGGGAAAAGGCCACGGCCAGAAGATTGGTGAATTGTATGAGAAGCCACCCGCGGCCGGTGGCCCGATCTCAAAACCCGGCGAGAGCGAATTAATAAAAGCGATGCGCAATGGTCAGCGCAATTCGGCGTCCGCAGGCGCGGACGCTTACTTCACTTCCCTGCTGATTGACCAAACTTTCGACAACCGCGCCGCGGCTGCGCGCGCCGAATTGCGAAAGAAGATCTCACGCCATCAGAAGTTGCTTAAACAGCTCGAACTGGATTTGGCCAGTCACGCTAACGCAGAGATGCACAAACGCCTTGGCAATCTTTTGCTGGCTAATCTAAGTTCTGCCAAAAGAGAAGGACACCGAGTTACTTTAGTCGACTACTTCGCCCCGGACGCCGGACCCGTTGAGGTTGAAATTGACGAACACTCGACACTTCCGGAAGAAGCTGAACGCCGCTTTGCACTCTACTCGCGTTCGAAGCGAGCCGTGAAGCAGATAACGTCGCGTCTCGAGACAATCCGAACCGAGTTAGAGGCTATCAATTCTCATTCCGAGGCGCTGGAAAAAATCATCGTCGAACGGGACGAGTCGGCGTTGGAAAGATTTACTGAGAAGAAGACAGCACCGTCGGCGCGCGCGCGGGGATCAAAAGCGGAGAAAAAGACCCCTGGCACCCGCAGTTATCTTTCTTCGGATGGCTTCGAAATCCTGGTGGGCCGCACCGCACGTGACAATGATTACTTAACTTTCAAAGTCGCCAAGCCGAACGACCTGTGGCTACATACTGGCGACTACTCCGGCTCGCACGTCGTCGTCCGCAATAACACTCGCAAGGAAGTTCCGCATCGAACGCTCATTGAAGCGGCCCAACTGGCGGCCCAGTTCTCCCGGGCATGCAAAGATCCGAAAGTCGACGTCCACTACACGCAACGCAAGTTTGTTTCGAAATCGAAAGGCGCCGCGCCGGGTTTGGTGCGGTTGACGCGTTTCAAGAACATCACTGTTGAGCCTAACAGGCTGCTGAAAAATTGAGCGTTGGTAGTGCGTCAGTCTTCATTGAAGAGTTTTGCTTATCGATGATGTGCGATTTTGTTTATATCGTTGATCCCTTGAGTGGCTCATTCGCCACTTTCGATGGCTTGCTTAAGCGACTACTTGCGTTCGGTCGCAGTCTTTCACGTAACCTCG
>WNFS01000068.1_pt1 | contig 114967 bp, 102 predicted proteins | sample 5400141 | NCBI WGS metagenome assembly WNFS01 (sample SAMN13153358, study PRJNA577476) | soil metagenome | isolation source: 60 cm saprolite under Madrone tree | place: USA:California | collected 2016-06-14 | reverse complement strand
ATCGAGTTGTCGACCACCTCGAACACCATGTGGTGCAGCCCGGTGCCGTCCTGCGTATCGCCGATGTACATGCCCGGCCGCTTGCGGACGGCCTCCAGCCCCTCCAGGATCTGGATGCTCTCGGCGCCGTAGTCGTTGGCCGGAGCGGCTTCATGGCGTCCGTTGCCGTTGGAACCGCTTTGCGATGGACCGCTCGGAGTGGGTACTGCTGACATGCTCGAGTTCTCGACAGGTTTCGGATGGCCGACCGCGGTCAGATGCGCATCGGCATCACGACATACTTGAACCGGTCCGAATCCGGCAGGGTCACGAGCGCGCTGCCGAGTGCATCGCCGAACGCGAACTTCAGCTGCTCGCTTTTCAGGTTGGTCAGCACGTCGAGCAGGTACGTGACGTTGAATCCGATGTCCAGCGCCTCGCCGGGATACTCGATCTCGATCTCCTCCTGCGCCTCTTCCTGGTCCGTGTTGGTCGAGCTGATCTTCAGCGACCCGGGACCGAGCACGCAGCGCACGCCCTTGAACTTGTCGGTCGTCAGGATCGCGACCCGCGACAGAGCCTGCATCAGCGTCTCTCGACCGATTAGAAACTGCTTGGGATTGGCCACCGGAACGACTTTCCCGTAGTCGGGAAACTTGCCTTCGACCAGTTTGGATATGAACTCCACGGCGCCAAAGGACAAGCGCACCTGTCCGCTCGCCATCTGGACACGCACCGGCTCGTCGCTGTCCGGCAGCAGGCGCGCCAGTTCCAGCACCGTCTTGCGCGGAATGATCACCTCCACCTCGGCCGACTCGCCTTCGCGCACCGTTTCGCACATCGCCAGCCGATGCCCGTCGGTCGCAACCGCGCGCACCCGGTTGCCCTCGCACACGAGCAGCATCCCGTTCAGGTAATAGCGGATGTCCTGCGCGGCCATCGCAAAGTGCACCATCGCCAGCAGATGCTTGAACGCGATCGAGGACAACGTGAAATCGACGTTGAACTCGGCCTGACTGACAGTCGGGAATTCCTCGGCGGCCAGCGTCTGCAGACTGAAGCGGCTGCGGCCACACTGCACGGCCAGCCGCTTGTTCGCCAGCGCCAGCGTCACCTCGTCATCGGGCAACGCTCTCAGGATGTCCAGCAGCTTGCGCGCCGATACGGTCGTGGCCGCCGACTCCTTGCCGGTGCACAGATCGGCGCCCGTCTGGATCTGGATTTCCAGATCGGTCGCGGTAAATGACAATCGTTCCCCGTCCCGTCGCAGCAGCACATTGGCCAGGATCGGAAGCGTCTGGCGCCTTTCGACGATGCCGCTGACGACCTGCAACGGCTTGAGCAAGGCATCTCGTGGCGCTTTGACAAGTTGCATTGCTTACTTCCTTATTTGGTAATAGTTAACTAATAAGGGAGAGGACATTGGGGACAACCTGTGGAACTCCTTTATTTACATATACTTAGGTTTACCTGATCATGTGGACAAGTACACCTGATCGCCATGGTCAGTCGGTGGACGGTTTTGGGGAAACTGCCACCGCATCCGCCGGGAGGGCGGTTTGTCCACAAATCCGTACGGTTCCAGCATTGATATCCACAGGGTTGCACGCCTCAGCCTTTCAGCGTCTGCTCCAGCACGTGCAGCGCGTGATTGAGCTCGGAGTCCTTGGCACGGACGTCGGCGATCTTGCGAACCGCGTGCAGCACGGTCGTATGGTCGCGCCCGCCGAACAGCTCGCCGATTTCCGGCAGGCTTTTCTGCGTGAACTCCTTGGCCAGGTACATCGCGACCTGGCGCGGCGCCGCGATGCTGGTAGGCCGCCGCTTGCTGTACATGTCGGAGATCTTGATCTTGTAGTAGTCGGCCACCGTCCTCTGTATCAGCTCCACGGTGATCTGACCGGTGCTGGCCTGCAGAAGATCCTTCAGCGCTTCGCGCGCCAGTTCCACGGTGATCGGGCGCGCGTGGAACGAGGCGAACGCGAGCACCTTGCGCAGCGCGCCTTCCAGTTCGCGCACGTTGCTGCGAAGGTTCTTCGCGATGAAGAAGGCAACGTCCTCCTGCAGCTCGCTGCCCTCGAGCTCGGCCTTCTTCAACAGGATGGCCACCCGCATCTCCAGTTCGGGCGGTTCGATTGCCACCGTCAGCCCCGAGTCGAAGCGCGATACCAGGCGGTCCTCGATATCTTTCAACTCCTTCGGGTAGGTGTCGCAGGTGATGATGATCTGCTTGTGGCCGGCGACCAGCGCCTCGAAGGCGTAGAAGAATTCTTCCTGCGTGCGGCTCTTGCCGGCGAAGAACTGGATATCGTCGATCAGCAGCAGGTCCAGCGAATGGTAGTAGCGCTTGAAGTCGTCGAACGCCTTGCGCTGGTAGGCACGGACCACGTCGCTGACGTATTGCTCCGCGTGGATGTAGCGCACCTTTGCGTTGGGGCGACGCGGCAGCACGCCGTTGCCCACCGCGTGCGCCAGGTGCGTTTTGCCCAGCCCGACGCCGCCGTACAGAAACAGCGGGTTGTAGGAGCCGCCCGGATTTTCCGTCACCTGCATGGCGGCCGCACGCGCCAGCTGGTTCGCCTTGCCGGTGACGAAGTTATCGAACGTCAGCATCGGGTTCAGGCGCGCCCGCTCCTGGTTTTGCGAGCAGGCGGTCACCGCGCACAGCTCGGGCGCTTCGGCCACAGCGGCCTCGCGCGTGGCGGGCTGCTCGTCGCGCCCGTCGCCCTCCACCTCGAACACCACGTTGACCGGCCGCCGCAGCACGCTGGCGACGGCGGCCTGGATCCGGGTGGAAAACTGGGCCCGCACCGCGTCGAGCTTCAGCCGATTCGGTGCACCTAATCGAAGGTCACCGGTTTCGTCGTCGAAGTTGATCGCCTTCAGGGGCTTGATCCAGGCCGCGAATTGCTGGGGCGTCAGCTCGCGCTCCAAAAGGCGCGAGCAGTCTTGCCAGAAGCTGAGCATCGTATGTCGATCCCGCCGCTCGCCGGTCGCTTGGACGCCGGCGTCTCTAGTTGTTGGATGATGGTGCGACTCGGCAGCCGCCTTGCCCGCGCCGCGCCGCAGCGCGAATCGCGTGGCCCGCTCCGATCTGCATCGGAAATCGAGCCCCACGACCGGCGTGACCGAGGGCGCATTGTACTTGGCTCCGATCAAGTTATCCACAAGCGCAGGCACCGGTCGTCCCTTGGGGTTGCTTCTGCAAATCAAGTCTCAGACTGCTTTATGACAACAGCGAGTATACACTGACACGCTGTATCCCGCCACGGATTCGGGGGGTCAGGACCGCGTCGGACCCCCTTGCGGTATGCCGGTTTGACGGACGACGCGCGGCTCGCGTCTAATAGGCGGCTTTGCCAAATTCAGCGGCGAAGTCACACCAAACCGGGATTGCGAACGTGGCCACCAAACGAACCTTTCAGCCTTCCGTGGTTAAGCGCAAGCGCACCCATGGCTTCCGGGAACGGATGAGCACACGCGGCGGGCGGGCCGTGTTAAATGCGCGACGAGCCAAGGGCCGAAAGCGCCTCGCGGTCTGAACTGCGGGTCTGAGTCGCGTCCTGCCCGAGTGCAGTCCTCGCGCGTTCGCCGCCGCGCAGAGCGGTTGCGCACGCCCGAGCAATTCGCGGCCGTGGCCGGCGAGCGTGCGACCTGGCGAGCAGCGCGTCAGTGGTTGGCTGCGTCGGCCCGGGTCGAGCCTAAGGAGGCTGGGTCGGAATCCAAGGTGCTGGGGCAATCAGGGGACCGTGTGGAGCATCGCATCTCGTTGTTTTCGTTCGAGTCCCAGCCGGTCGGCGTGCGGTTCGGTTTGACCGTCGCTCGGCGCCAGGTTCGCCATGCGGTCCGGCGTGTGATGGTCAAGCGGGTGTTGCGGGAAGCAATCCGCCATGCGGCGGACACACTGCGCCCGCTGGCGCGGGACTGCAGTGTCGACCTGGTGCTGCGGCTGCGCAGCCCTTTGCCCGAACCCGCCCAGATGAGCCGGGCGCAGCTGAAGCGCGCACTGCGTTCCGAAGCGGACTCGCTGATTGCTCAGCTCGCGCGGCATCTGAGTGCTGGCGCCCGATGAAGCCAGTGCTGCTCGCGTTGATTCGCGGCTACCAGTACCTGCTGGGCCCATGGGTCGGAAACCAGTGTCGCCACTGGCCAACCTGCTCGGAGTACGCCCACCTGGCGATCAGTCGATTCGGCACGGTCCGGGGCACTTGGTTGGCAATGCGACGCGTGCTTCGCTGCAACCCCTGGAACCCTGGGGGCGTCGACCCGGTGCCCGATCAATTTCATTGGCGCTGATGCTCCTCACCAGCCGACGCTACTGACAATATGGACACTCAGCGCACGATTCTCTGGCTGGTCTTCGGTCTGTCCTTGATCATGTTGTGGGATCGCTGGCAGGCCTACCAGCGGCCGGCCGTCACCGCGCCGGCGCCAGCCGCGCCCACGGCTCCGGCGGCCAAGGCGCCCGGCGGGGAGCCGACTCCGAGCGGGCAGGCGGCAACCGCTGCCGCCGTACCGTCACCTCCGGGAGCGGCCCTGCCGGCAGGTGCCGAGCGCGTGAAGATCCGAACGGATCTGATTTGGGCCGAGATCGACCCGATGGGCGCCGTGCTGGTTCGTGCCGAACTTCCCACGCAGAAGCTCGCCCTCGACTGGACGGAGCAGGGGCTGGCCCGGCTGCTGGGCCTGACGGACTTGCTGCATTCGCAGGGAATCGGTCACGCGACCGGCGCGCTGCGCGGCGATGCCCACGTGGTCCTGCTCGACACCAGCGCGGGGCACATCTACCAGGCGCAGACCGGCTTGATCGGGGGCCCGTCGGGCGACCCATTTCCGAATCATGGCACCACGCTCTTCGAGGCTGCGGCCGGTCCGCGCGTACTCGGCGATGGTCAGGACACGTTGGCGGTTCGGTTCGAGGCACAGTCCGGTGGCGTTCGCGTGGTGAAGACCTTCACCTTCCGTCGCGGCCATTACGACATCCAGGTCGAACACAAGATCACGAACGTCGGAAGCGCTGAGGTGCCGCCGTCGCTATACCTGCAACTGGTCCGTGACGGGAGCTCGGCGGGAGATGACTCCTACTTCGCGCGCTCCTATACCGGGCCGGCCTTCTACTCGGACGTCGACAAGTACCGCAAGATCTCGTTTGAAGACGTCGACAAGAAGAAAGCCGACGATCTGAAGCCGGCCGACAACGGCTGGGTAGCCCTGGTGCAACACTACTTCGTCACGGCCTGGGTGCCGCCGGCGGGAATCCATCGCGAATACTATGCGGCGGATCGCGACCACCTGTACTCGGCTGGCGCGCTCCTGAAACTCGGTACGCTGGCCGCCGGTGCGAGCACTTCGCTGGCCGCGACGCTGTACGTCGGCCCGCAGGACCAGAGGACCCTGGAGGCGATCGCGCCCGGTCTGGACCTGGTGGCCGATTACGGCCGTCTCACCTTCATCGCGAAGCCGCTGTTCTGGCTGCTGGGCTCGCTGCACCGGCTGGTCAGTAACTGGGGCTGGGCGATCGTGCTGCTGACCGTGCTGATCAAGGCCGTGTTCTATCCGCTTTCCGCTGCCAGCTACAAGTCGATGGCCAAGATGAAGGAGCTGCAGCCGAAAATGGTCCGGTTGCGCGAGCAGTACGGCGAAGACCGGCAAAAGCTCCAGTTGGCGATGATGGAGCTGTACAAGCAGGAAAAGATCAACCCGCTGATGGGCTGCCTGCCGGTGCTGGTCCAGATTCCCGTGTTCATCTCGCTGTACTGGGTGCTGCTGGCCTCGGTGGAGATGCGCAACGCGCCCTGGATTCTGTGGATCCGGGACCTGGCGACACCCGATCCCTGGTTCGTGCTGCCGATCGTGATGATGGCCAGCATGTGGATCCAGTACAAGCTGAACCCGACGCCGCCGGATCCGGTCCAGGCCAAGATGATGGCGGTCATGCCGTTCATCTTCGGCGCGATGTTCTTCTTCTTCCCGGCCGGACTTGTTCTTTACTGGGTCGTGAACAACGCGCTGTCGATCCTGCAGCAGTGGCGTATCGGCCAGGTGGTGGCGCGCGCCAAGGCGCGCGGCTAGGGAGGGGCTATGCCGCGGTCGAGGCGAATGGGCTCGATCTGCGCCTTCCTTTCGCTGCTCGGCGCGGCCCCTTCTCTTCAATGGCTGAAAGAGCATGCGTGATGCCGTCAAAACGGCAGGTCCAACCCGAACAGCCAGGTCCGGGTCGGCGCCGGCTCGAAGAAGCGGCTGTTGGCGTCGTTGACGATCACCGACCCGACATAGCGCCGGTTGGCCAGGTTGTCGACGCGCGCAAAGAAGTGCGGGCGCAGCGGTCCCCACGAGCCCGTGTGTTCGATCGCGGCGTCCAGTACGCCGGACCCGGCTGCGCGCTCCGAGTTCAGGTCGTTCACGTACAACGCCGATTGGACATGCCCCTGTAGCGACAGGTCGGCCCAGCCGGCGCGGTACTTCACTTCGGCCCATGCGGTGCGAGCCGGAACCGACGGCAGCTTGTTGCCGGAGGCCACCTGCAGAGTGGGCGTCACGCAGGGAGCGGCGGTGCATGTCAGAAAGGCGGCGTCGAAGCGCGCATTGATGATCGAGCCGCTGACGGCCAGCGACCAGCGGTCGGACGGATGAGCCTCGATCTGGGCCTCGACCCCGTCGCGCCGGGTGCGCCCGACATTGGCGTAGCCGGAGCGACCGCCGAAATTGCTGCGCACCACGATGTCGTCGCTGGTGAACGTCGAAAACAGCGCGATCGATGCACGCAGACCCGCGCTCAGGTGCGCCTTGGCGCCCAGCTCGTAGTTGTTGCTGCGGGCTGCCTTCAGCGCGGTGTTCAGGCCCGCGCTGCCGTCCGGCTTGTAGGCGAGTTCGTTCAGGGTCGGCGTCTCGAAGCCGCGGCCATAAGACAGGTAGGTGCTCAGGCGTGGCGTGACCCGAAACACGACCCCGGCGGTCGGATTCAGTCCCGAGTAGCTCACTGCCCCTGAATTGTTCGTGGCGGCGGTAGTGTGGAAATGGTCGCTCGAGGTGACGTCCACGTGGGCCGCGCGCACTCCGGCCAGCACGCGCCAGGCCTCGCCAAGGCGCGCCTCGGTCTGTGCGTACGGATCGAGCGAAGTCGCGGTGTTGGTCTCGTCGCGTCGCAATTTGCCCAGCACGCCGCAGCGCAGAGCGGCCACGCCGCACACTGCGGAGGCGGGAATCGGCCCCGGGGACGGGCTCGTGAAGTTGTTGTATCCGAACCGGTCCTCGACCAGCCGCTCGAAATCGACGCCTGCGGTCGTCGTGAAGCTCGCGGTGTCGAACGTTGCGCGGGAATCGGCCCCGCCGAAATGGCGGCCCAGGTCGATCACGCCGCCGGGACTGGAGGCGGCGTTCTGAGTGGACGCGGGGATGGACTGGAACTGCCGGATGGCGCGCGCTCCCATCCACACCGCCGTTTCAAGCCGCCCCTCGCCCAGGTCGGAGCGAAGATCGGCGGCCAGCGTGCCTTGGCGCGTGCTCTTGCGCGTGTTGAACCGCAACGCCTCGGGCGTGGTCTGGTCCGGGTTGGCCTGCAGCTGCCCGCGTGACAGGCCCATCGGGTCCTGTGCGTTGTCCGATTCGAGCGAGTTGGCCGACAGCCGCAGCGCGCCGAGCGGCGTATCCAGGAAACCGGCCCGAAAGTTCAGGATGCCGCGGCCGGCGGCGCTGTGCGGCCGAAAGCCACCGGTGTGGAACGCCTGGCCGTCCAGTGCGTAGGCAAACGAGTCCGAGCCGCCGGCCAGGTCCGCCGCCGTGCGCTGCGTGTTGTTGGTGCCCGCCGCGAAGCTCACCTCGCCGCCGGTGGGCCGCGGCTTCAGCGCGGTGGTGAGCGCGATCACGCCCCCGGAGGAGTTTCCATACAGGGCGGAAAACGGCCCTCGTAACACTTCGATCCGTTCAGCCGCGTTCAGTGGGAAGTTCGATACCTGTCCCTGGCCGTCCGGCAGGGTCGCAGGCACTCCGTCCACGTACAGCCGCAGGCCGCGTACACCGAAGGAGGAGCGTGCGCCGAAACCGCGAATCGAGATCTGCAGGTCCTGCGCGTAGTTCTGCCGATTCAGCGCGACCACTCCCGGGATACGGTCCAGCGTCTCCGAGACATTCACGCGCAAGCGGGCCTCGTGCAGGTCCTCGCGATCGATCACGTCGACCGACGCCGGGACCTCGAGCGAATCGCGCGCGGTGCGGGTGGCGGTGACGACGATCACCTGCGGCGGCGACTCGGGCGCCGGTGCGGCCTCGGGGGGAACTTGTTCGGCCCGGGTCTGGGCGGCCAGCGTGAGGGCGAGCGCAAACGGTACCGGCGTCGACCGGAATCGGCGGTGCGAAACCATGGGGTGTCCCACGGGCCTGCGGTGCGGCCCTTGCACCCCCCGAACGGTCGCGATTATTCCATGTGCGCAGCGGCGATGGACGGCCAGTCGATCCGCTGTGGCGTTATTCCGACGCCGGGCGCTCCCTGCGTCAGCGTCGGGATCCCGGATGCCGCTGCATTACTTGCCGCGAAGTTTCCGGATTGCGGCGAGTTGCGCCGCCAGGATCGATATCTCCGCTTCGACCTGCGCGATTTCCATCTTGTCGGTGGCGTGGCGGCGCGCCTCCTCGGCGCGCTTCAATGCCTCGTTGGCCTTGGCCTCGTCGAGGTCGCGGCCGCGGATCGCGGTGTCGGCCAGCACGGTGACCACGTGCGGCTGCACTTCGAGGATGCCGCCGGCGACGAACACCTGCTCCTCTTCGGTGCGGCCGGGTATGCGGATGCGGACCACACCCGGCCTGATCCGGGTGATCAGCGGCGCGTGACGGGGGTAGATGCCGAGTTCCCCGGCTTCGCCCGGCAGGACGACGAACTCGGCCTCGCCGCCGAAGATCGACTCCTCGGCGCTGACCACATCGACATGCATCGTGCTCATTGCGTAAGCCTTACCAAGTAATGAGGCCTCGGCTTCGATATCTGAGTGTGTAAGCCCTTGCTCATTTCAGCGTCTTGGCCTTCTCGAGGGCCTCGTCGATCGAGCCCACCATGTAGAAGGCCTGCTCGGGCAGCGCATCGCATTCGCCGTCGACCAGCATCTTGAAGCCGCGAATCGTCTCCTTCAGAGGCACGTACTTGCCCGGCGAACCGGTAAACACCTCGGCCACGTGGAACGGTTGCGACAGGAAGCGCTGGATCTTGCGGGCCCGCGTGACCGCCAGCTTGTCCTCCGGCGACAGCTCGTCCATCCCGAGAATCGCGATGATGTCGCGCAGCTCCTTGTAGCGCTGCAGCGTGGCCTGAACGCGCCGGGTGGTCGTGTAGTGCTCCTCGCCGATCGTATTCGGGTCGACCTGGCGCGAGGTCGAATCCAGCGGATCCACCGCCGGGTAGATGCCCAGCGACGCGATGTCGCGGCTCAGCACCACGGTGGCGTCCAGGTGGCCGAAAGTGGTGGCCGGGCTGGGGTCGGTCAGGTCGTCGGCGGGCACGTACACGGCCTGCACCGACGTGATCGAGCCGGTCTTGGTCGAGACGATGCGCTCCTGCAGCTTGCCCATCTCCTCGGCCAGCGTCGGCTGGTAGCCGACCGCCGAAGGCATGCGGCCCAGCAGCGCCGAGACCTCGGTTCCGGCCAGCGTGTAGCGGTAGATGTTGTCGACGAAGAACAGGATGTCGCGCCCATCATCGCGGAAGCGCTCGGCGATGGTCAGGCCCGTCAGGCCGACCCGCAGCCGGTTGCCGGGCGGCTCGTTCATCTGGCCGAACACCATCGCGACCTTCGACTCGGGCAGGTTGTCGAGCTTGACGACGCCGGCCTCGATCATCTCGTGGTAGAAGTCGTTGCCCTCGCGCGTGCGCTCGCCGACCCCGGCGAACACCGACAGGCCCGAATGCTGGGTCGCGATGTTGTTGATCAGCTCCAGCATGTTCACCGTCTTGCCGACGCCGGCGCCGCCGAACAGGCCGATTTTTCCGCCCTTGGCGAAGGGGCAGATCAGGTCGATCACCTTGATGCCGGTTTCGAGCAGCTCGACCGACGGCGAAAGCTCCTCGAAGCTCGGGGAGGGCTGATGAATCTCGCGCCGCTCCTCGGTCTTGATCGGGCCGCCCTCGTCGATCGGGCGCCCCAGCACGTCCATGATGCGGCCCAGCGTCGCGGCGCCCACCGGCACCTTGATGCCTTCGCCGGTGTTGCGAACCTGCATGCCGCGCTTCAGGCCGTCGCTGGAGCCCATCGCGATGGTGCGCACCACGCCGTCGCCCAGCTGCTGCTGCACCTCGAAAGTCAGCCCCTGCTCGATCAGGCGATTGGAAGGATCCGCTTCCAGCACCAGCGCGTCGTAGACGTGCGGCATCTGGTCGCGGGGGAACTCGATATCGACGACGGCGCCGATGGACTGAACGATATTTCCTTTGCTGCTGGACATGGTGGCCTCGATTTTGCGAAATCTGCTCAAGCAACCGCCGCCGCACCGCCGACGATTTCCGAAATCTCCTTGGTGATGCCGGCCTGGCGCGTCTTGTTGTAGATGAGCTGCAGCTCGTCGATCAGCTTCTTCGCGTTGTCGGAGGCCGCCTTCATCGCGACCATCCGGGCGCTCTGCTCGGAAGCCATGTTCTCGGCCACCGACTGGTACACCAGTGCCTCCACATAGCGGGTCATCAGCTCGTCGATCACGTGGCGCGGATCGGGTTCGTACAGGTAATCCCACGCGTGGGCGCGACGCTCCTGTTCGCTCTGGGCGAAGCGCTCGCTCGACAGCGGCAACAGCTGCTCGATCACGGTTTCCTGCTTCATCGTGTTGATGAAGCGCGCATAGGCGAGGTAGACCGCGTCGACTTCGCCGCGCGAATAGGCGTCCAGCTGGACCTTGACCGGCCCGATCAGCTTTTCCAGGTTCGGGCTGTCGCCCAGGTGCACCAGCTGCGACGCGATGTTGGCGCGCAGGCGTTGCAGGAAGCCCAGGCCCTTGTTGCCGATCGCGGTGGCCTGCAGCTTCTGCTGTGCCGCGTCCCACTGCTTCACGCGTGCCAGCACCGCGCGCTGCGTGTTGGTGTTCAATCCGCCGCACAGTCCCTTGTCGGTCGACACCAGGATCAGCCCGACACCGCGAATCTGGGCTCGCCGCACCACGAACGGGTGGCGATACTCGGGGTTGGCCTGGGCCAGGCGCGCCACGATATTGCGGATCTTGTCCCCGTAGGGGCGGGCTGCGCGCATCCGATCCTGCGCCTTGCGCATCTTGGAGGCGGCGACCATCTGCATGGCCTTGGTGATCTTGCGCGTGTTCTGCACGCTCTTGATCTTGAGCCGGATCTCTTTGGTGCTCGGCATCTTCTGGCCCCGTGCCTGAATCGCGCCTAGACCGCGCCGCTCGACTTGAACGCCTTGATCGCCCCCAGCAGCGCCGCCTCGTCGTCTTTGCTCAGGTCCTTGGTGGACTCGATCCGATCGATCAGCGCAGAGTGCTTGGCCTTCAAGTGGTCCCGCAATGCCTTTTCCATCGCCAGCGCCTTACCGACCTCGACATCGTCGAACTGGCCGTTGTTCACGGCGAACAGCACCACGGCCTGCTCCCACACCGCCAGCGGCTGATACTGGGGCTGCTTCATCAGCTCGGTCACCATGCGGCCGCGCTCGAGCTGTTTGCGAGTGGCCTCGTCCAGGTCCGAGGCGAACTGGGCGAATGCGGCCAGTTCCCGGTACTGCGCCAGTGCCAGGCGCACGCCGCCGCCCAGCTTCTTGATCACCTTGGTCTGGGCGGCGCCACCGACGCGCGACACCGATATGCCCGCGTTGATGGCCGGGCGGATGCCGGCGTTGAACAGGTCCGTCTCGAGGAAGATCTGGCCGTCGGTAATCGAGATCACGTTGGTCGGCACGAAGGCCGTGACGTCGCCGGCCTGCGTTTCGATGATCGGCAGCGCGGTGAGCGACCCGGTCTTGCCCTTGACCTTGCCGCCGGTGAATTTCTCGACGTACTCCTCGTTCACGCGCGCCGCGCGCTCCAGCAGGCGCGAGTGCAGGTAAAACACGTCGCCGGGATAGGCTTCCCGCCCCGGCGGGCGGCGCAGCAGCAGCGAGATCTGGCGGTAGGCCCAGGCCTGCTTGGTCAGGTCGTCGTAGATGATCAGCGCGTCCTGGCCGCGGTCGCGGAAGTACTCGCCCATCGTGCAACCGGAGTAGGGCGCGATGTACTGCATCGCAGCCGGCTCGGACGCGGCCGCTGCCACGATGATCGTGTAGGCCATGGCGCCGGTCTCCTCCAGCTTGCGCACCACGGTGGCGATGGTGGACGCCTTCTGGCCGATTGCGACGTACACGCAGAGCAGGTCCTTGCCCTTGGAGTTGATGATGGTGTCGATCGCGACCGCGGTCTTGCCGGTCTGGCGGTCGCCGATGATCAGCTCGCGCTGTCCACGGCCGATCGGCACCATCGAGTCGATCGACTTCAAGCCGGTCTGCACGGGTTGCGAAACCGACTTGCGAAATATGACACCCGGCGCCACCTTCTCGATCACGTCGCGGGCCTTGGCGTTGATCGGGCCCTTGCCGTCGATCGGCTGGCCCAGCGAGTTGACGACGCGGCCGAGCAGCTCGGGGCCGACCGGCACATCCAGGATGCGCCCGGTCGTCTTCACGGTGTCACCCTCGGATAGGTGCTCGTAGTTGCCCAGGATCACGCTGCCGACCGAATCGCGCTCCAGGTTCAGCGCCAGGCCGAAGGTGTTGTCCTTGAACTCGAGAATCTCGCCCTGCATCGCGTCGGACAGGCCGTGAATGCGGCAGATACCGTCGGTCACGGTGACCACCGTGCCCTGCGTGCGCACATCGGTATCGACACCCAGCTGCTGGATTCGGCTCTTGAGCAGCTCGCTGATTTCGGAAGGGTTCAGTTGCATGTTGGACTCCGGGCAATCGATTTCATGTCGTCAGTTGCACGCGCATCGCGTCCAGCCGGGCCCGCACCGACCCGTCCAGCACGCGATCGCCCACGGTCACTCGCACGCCGCCGATCAATTGCGGCTCGATGCGCAGCTCCGGTTTCAGGCGGCGCGGGAATTTGTGGCCGAGCCGTTTGACCAGATCGCTGACTTGCGGCTCGCTCAGCGCGAAGGCCGACTCGATCAGGCAGTCGGCGGTTCCCTCGGCGTCGTTTTTCAGCTGACGAAACTGCGAGGCGACTTCGGGTAGCGCCGCAAGCCGGTCGTTCTCGATCACCAGCCTCAGGAAGGCGGCGAGCTCCGGTGGCAGCGCGTCGCGCGCGACGGCGCTGACCAGTTCGAACGTCTGCTGGTCGGACAGGCGTGGATCGGCCGCCAGGCTGGCGATCTGCGGCTGCGACACCGCCTGCGCCAGCGTCTGCAGCAGCGGCAGCCAGGCGTCGGCCGCACCTTTGGCGGAGGCGGCCGAGAACAGGGCCTCGGCGTAGGGCCGGGCGACGGTTGACAGTTCTGCCATGACTACAACCTGGCCTTGAGCTGATCGAGCAGCTCGACATGGACCTTGGCGTCGACCTCGCGCTTCAGGATCTGCTCAGCGCCGGCGACCGCCAGCGCGGCAACCTGGTCGCGCAACACGGTCTTGGCGCGGACCACCTGCTGCTCGGCTTCGGCGCGCGCCGCCTGAATCAGCCGGTCGCCCTCGACCTTGGCCTGGGCCTTGGCGTCCTCGATGATCCGGTGGGCGCGCTTCTCGGTGTCGGCGATCAGCGCCTGCGCGCGCGCGCGCGCCTCGGCATCGAGCTGGGCGATTCGGCGCTGCGCCTCGCCCAGGCTCTTGGTTCCCTGCTCGGCCGCGGCCAAGCCGTCGGCGATCTTCTGTCGGCGTGCGTCCAGCGTGTCGCGCAGCATCGGCCAGATGAATTGCATCGTCACCCAACCGGCGACGACCAGAACGACCGTCTGGAAAAACAGCGTTGCATTCAGGTTCATACGGTACCCCGATACGCGCCCCGCCGCGGGCCGGACCCCGGCGCGACGCTCGAATGGTAGGGGACGTGGCGGCTCGTGCTCAGCCCTTGAACGGACTGGCCGTGGCGAACCACAGTGCGATCCCGGTTCCGATGATGAACGAGGCGTCGATCAGGCCGAGCAGCAGGAACACCTTGGTCTGCAGCGTGTTCATCAGCTCGGGCTGGCGCGCGGAGGACTCGATGAACTTGCCGGACATGATGCCGATGCCCACGCATGCGCCCGCGGCTCCCAGTCCGATGATCAGGCCGCACGCGATGGCGACCAGGCCGACGTTAGACATGGTTGTTTCTCCTATCCATATACGAAGTGAATTGAAATCGGGTCGGATGCGTCAGTGCGCGGCGTGCGATTCCTGGGCCTGCCCGATGTAGACCAGCGTCAGCATCATGAAAATGAACGCTTGCAGGATCACGATCAGGAGGTGAAAGATTTCCCAGCCGAAGCCGAGCACCACCTGGATAAATGCCAGGCCGAGGCTGCCGAGGGCGGCGCGCCAGCCGTCGAGGGCAAAGGCGCCGCCCAGCAGCGCGATCAGGAAGAACAGCAGCTCGCCCGCGTACATGTTTCCAAACAGTCGCATCCCCATGGAGAAGGTCTTGGAGACGTACTCGATGATGTTCAAACCGAAGTTGGCCGCCGCGAGCAATGCCGCGCCGATCCAGGTCAGCGGATTGAGGCTCAGATGCACCTTCCCGAACGGCGCGACGAACAGCTCCTTGATGAAGCCGAACAGACCCTTGACCTTGATCCCGTAGTACAGCGACAGGATCAGCACGCCGAGGGCCATTCCAAGAGGGGCGTTCAGGTCCGCCGTCGGCAGCGGGCGCAGGTGGTCGACGCCGAGGACGCGGGCTACCCCCGGTATCCAATCGACCGGCAGCAGGTCGATCGCGTTCATCACCATCACCCAGATGTAAACCGTCAGCGCCAGCGGCGCGGCGTAGGTGCGGTCGACCGACACCATGGCCTTGGCCTGCTCGTCGACCGCTTGAAACGCCCACTCGACCAGCGCCTGGAAGCGGCCGGGCACTCCGGAGGTGGCGCGCGCGGCCGCCAGCCGCATCACGATCAGAACCAGTGCGGCCGTCAGCAGCGAGAAGGCGACCGTGTCGTAGTGCAGAACCGACGGGTCGAACAGGCCGTTCTGGGTGGAGCTTGCGAGGTGGCGCAGGTGATGCGCTACGTATTCGGAGCCGGTCATGGATTCGGCGGCAGCCATGGTTCGATTCGCGTTCTTCCCGGCATTGCCGGTTTGTTCAGCGCCGGCTCAGCGCAGCAGGTTGAATCAACAATACAGCGATGACCGCAACGATCAGCGCCGGCCAGACCACATCCTCGATCGTCCGGGCGATCAGGACCAGCAGCCCGATCGTCAGAACGACCTTGATGAACTCGCCGACCAGGAGCGCGAGCGTGTGCGCCGTTGCAGGTCCCGGTCCGCCGTCAACAGCGCGCGACGCGGGCAAACGCCCGACCCACGCCAAATTCAGCGCAAACAACCCGTTCGGCAGGGCGCATGCCAGCCCGCCGAGCAACGATGAAACCGCCGCGCGGTGTCCCCCAACCATCCAAGCACCCGCCGCGACGAGCAGCGAAGTGAGGAATTGCACCGCGACGACCCGGAACATCACCGGAGCCTGTTGCCGCAGAGTCCCTGACGGGCCGCCGCCTGCACCTGCCGAAGCGAGCCAGGTGTCCGTCCGTTCCTGGCCGTCTCCCCCAAAGCGGCGAAAGTCTACGGCGCGCTGTCATCGAGGGCAAGTCGGCTTCGGCTGCGCGCTTGATGTGGCGCAAGCGATCGCCGCTGCGCGCCCCAGCTGCGCAGCCGCGCCGGTCACTGGCGCAGCCGCTGGATCAGGCCTTGCAGCTGGTCGAGGCTGGCGAATGCGATCCGGATCTGTCCCCTGCCCTTTGCGGCGACCCGTACTGACACCGTGGTGCCAAGAGCGTCGGACAGCTCCTCCTGCAAGCGGGTCAGGTCGCGGTCCGCGGTCGGATGCGAAGGTTCGCGAGGCTGCGTCGGCCGCAGCGCGCGTTCGACCAGGGTCTCGGCTTCGCGCACCGACAGTCCGCGCGCGGCGATGTTCTGCCCGAGCTGGATTTGCTCGACGGCCTTCAGAGGCAGCAGTGCCCGGGCGTGCCCCATCTCGAGAGCGCCATCCATCAGCAGCTGCTGCACCGGGCTGGCCAGGTTCAGCAGCCGCAGCAGGTTGGTGGTGGCGCTGCGTGAACGTCCGATCGCCTGCGCAGCCTGCTCGTGTGTGAAGCCGAATTCCTGAACCAGCCGGTGCACGCCGTGCGCCTGTTCCAGCGCGTTCAGGTCTTCGCGCTGAATGTTCTCGATCAGCGCTATGGCCAGCGCGGCCTCGTCGGACACCCGCTTCACCAGCACCGGAACTTCGGTCAGTCCCGCGATCTGCGCGGCGCGATAGCGCCGCTCGCCGGCGATGATCTCGTAGGTGTCGTTACCTGCGGGCCGAACCAGGATCGGCTGGATCACGCCTTGCGCCCGAATCGAGTCGGCCAGCTCGCTGAGCGAATCCGGATCCATCTTGGTGCGAGGCTGATAGCGGCCGGGGCGAAGTTGCTCCAGCGTCAGCGTCTGCGGCGCCCCCGGCGGCGCCTCCACCACGGCCGCGCCGCTGTCGCCGAGCAGCGCGTCCAGGCCGCGCCCGAGTCCCTTGGGTCTTCGAATCATCATGTCAGGCCACCCTCATCGTCTTGACCCGTTCGATCACTTCTGCGCCGAACGAGACGTAAGCTTGCGCGCCGCGCGCATTGCGGTCGAACACGACGCCCGGCAGGCCGTGGCTGGGAGCCTCGGCCAGGCGCACGTTGCGCGGAATGATCGTGCGGAACACTTTGTCGCCGAAATGCGATTCCAGCTGGTCGGACACCTGCTGCTGCAGCGTCATTCTCGGGTCGAACATCACCCGCAGCAGGCCGATCAGTTCCAACTCCTGGTTCAGCCCGGCATGAACTCGCTTGATCGTGTTGACCAGGTCGGTCAGGCCTTCGAGCGCGAAGTATTCGCATTGCATCGGAATGATCACGCCTTGCACGGCGCACAGTCCGTTCAGCGTCAGCAGCGACAGCGCGGGCGGACAGTCGATCAGCGTGAAGTCGTAGGCGTCGTCCAGGGGAGCGAGCGCGTCGCGCAGCCGCTGCTCGCGGTTTTCCAGACTGACCAGCTCGACCTCGGCTCCGGCCAGCTCGCGATTGGCGCCGATCAGGTCGTACGCGCCCCCGGGTGAGCGCACCACGGCCTCGCCTGCGGTCGCCAGGCCCAGCAGCACGTGGTACACGGTTCGGGGCAGCGTGCGTTTGTCGACGCCGCTGCCCATCGTGGCGTTGCCCTGCGGATCCAGATCGATCAGCAGCACGCGTTGCTGCTGGGCGGCCAGTCCGGCCGCCAGGTTGACCGCGGTCGTCGTCTTGCCGACGCCTCCTTTCTGGTTCGCGATGCAGAAGAGTCGAGACAAGGGCGGTTTCCCGGTCAGTGCGACGGCGCCACGGGCTGCATCACGACGAGATGGCGCGCCTCGTCGAGCAGTGGAATGTGAAGGCTCACTACGCGTACCGCGCTTACTCCAGGCGGCAGCTTCAGCAGCTCCTGCTCGGGCCGTTGACCCTTCATCGCAATCCAGCGCCCGCCCTCTGAAAGTAAGTGGTCACTCAATGAAACGAGTGCCGCGAGCGAGCCCAGCGCGCGCGAGACGATCACGTCGAACTGCGCCAGGTCGAACCGAGGGTCGTGCAGCTCCTGGATTCGACCCTGCACGACCCGGACATTGGACAGGCCCAGCTCGAGCTGCACCTGGGTCATGAACGCGCACTTCTTGGCCGCCGCATCGACCAGCGTGAAATGGTGGCCGGGCAGCGCAAGCGCCAGCGGTATGCCCGGCAGTCCGGCGCCGGAGCCGGCATCCAGAACCCGCAGCGGTGGGGCGGCGGGCAGCTCGGGCACCAGGCTAAGGCTGTCCAGCAGGTGGTGGCTCAGGATCTCTTCGGCGTGCGTGATGGCTGTCAGATTGTGAATCCGGTTCCAGCGCGACAGCAGGGCGACGAAGTGCTCCATCTGCTCGCACTGCGAGGCTGACAGGGCAACTCCCATCTGCCGGGCATGAACACCGACGGAGTGGGCGCTTACGGGGGGAGTCGAGTCGATCGGCGTCCGCTGCACGAGGGCCTGCTGCACGGCGGTCCGCATCAGGCAGCCCGCAGGCCGGCCGGGTTCGGTGGCCGGGGCTCGCTCGGCTGTGCAGCCCGCTGCCGCAGCCGTTTCAGGTGAACCAGCAGCAAGGAAATCGCCGCCGGAGTCACGCCCGATATCCGGCTCGCCTGGCCGACCGTGTCCGGACGATGCGCAGCCAGTTTCTGGCGGACCTCGATCGACAGGCCGGGCACCGCCAAATAATCGATGCAATCGGGGATCGTTGTGGTCTCGTGCGATTCGTGGCGCGCGACCTCCACCCGCTGCCTGGCAATGTAACCGTCGTACTTGGCGGCGATTTCGACCTGCCGGGCGACGGCTGGATCCTGCCCGGCGCCGTCGGCCGGCTGCCCCAGCGAAGCGCCGTCGACGGATTTGAGCGCCAGCAGGTCCGCGTAATGCACAGACGGACGCTTCAACAGCGTGAAGAGTGTGTACTCACGCTCAAGAGCCTTGCCAAAGACCCTCTCTGAGTCGGACTCACGAAGGTTGCGAGGATTCACCCACGTCGAACGCAGCCGCTCAAGCTCTTGCGCTACCGCATCGCGCTTGCGGTTGAACTGGTCCCATCTGGCATCGGCGATGCAGCCGAGTTGCCGACCGGTCTCGGTCAGACGCATATCGGCGTTGTCCTCGCGCAGCGACAGCCGGTATTCGGCGCGGCTGGTGAACATCCGATACGGTTCGGTCACGCCTCGGGTGATCAGGTCGTCGATCAACACTCCGATGTATGCCTGGTCGCGTCTCGGATACCAGGTTTGCCGGCCGAGTGCCTGCAGGCCTGCGTTCAATCCAGCCAGCAGTCCCTGGGCCGCCGCCTCCTCGTATCCGGTCGTTCCGTTGATCTGCCCGGCGAAAAACAGGTTCGAAATCGCGCGCGTCTGCAGCGTCGGGTGAAGTGAACGCGGGTCGTAGTAGTCGTACTCGATTGCGTACCCGGGTCTGAGCACATGCGCCTGCTCCAGCCCGCAGATGCTGTGCACCAGATCCACCTGCACGTCGAACGGAAGCGAAGTCGAAATGCCGTTCGGGTAGAACTCGCTGGTCGAAAGGCCCTCCGGCTCCAGGAAAATCTGATGTGAGTCCTTGCTCGCGAACCGCTGCACTTTGTCTTCGATCGAGGGGCAGTAGCGCGGACCGATTCCTTCGATCACGCCGGAGTACATCGGCGAGCGATCCAGATTGGCGCGGATGATCTGATGGGTCCGGGCATTCGTGTGTGTGATCCAGCAGGGCAGCTGCGCGGGATGTTGGTCGGCTGATCCCGTGAACGAGAACACCGGGACCGGATCGGAATCTCCGGGCTGCCGTTCGGTACGGCTGAAGTCGATCGTGCGGCCGTCCAGCCGCGGCGGAGTTCCCGTCTTCAGGCGCCCGCGCGGCAGACCCAGTTCGGTCAGGCGGTGCGCCAGTCGGATCGAGGGCGGATCGCCGGCGCGGCCTGCCGCGTGCCGCTCGAGGCCCACATGGACCAGCCCGTTCAGGAAGGTTCCTGTCGTCAGGACGACGCAGCGGGCGTTGAATCGGATCCCGGATTGTGAGACGACCCCGACCACCCGGTCGCCCTGGACCAGCAGATCGTCGACCGCTTGCTGAAACAGGCGCAGATTCGGCTGGCGCTCCAGGCTGCTTCGGATCGCCTTGCGGTACAGCACCCGGTCGGCCTGGGCGCGCGTTGCCTGCACCGCCGGGCCCTTGGACGCATTCAGTATCCTGAACTGGATTCCGGCTTGGTCAGCTGCAACGGCCATCACGCCGTCCAGTGCGTCGATTTCCTTCACCAGGTGACCCTTGCCGATCCCGCCGATAGACGGGTTGCACGACATCTGGCCGAGTGTTTCAAGGCTGTGGGTGATCAGCAGCGTCGAGGCTCCCAGCCGTGCCGACGCCAGGCTCGCTTCAGTGCCCGCGTGGCCGCCGCCGATGACGATTACGTCGAAATCGCTCTGAAATCCCATCTGGAGAATTCGGCGCCCTGACGGATGTGTCGGTCGCAGGCGCTAAGTATAAAACCGCTGCTTGTCAGCGCGATGTTCCAGGTGGACCCGGATGTTGGATTTTTGTCGCCCGTGGCACACAAGTTGGCTATGGATCTGGTCGGAGCGGTCCGTCGGATGTTCCACGTGGAACAGGGTGCCTGGATCTTGCGGTGGCGCCGCGGCACACGGGCCGGATGTGCGGGCCGCAGGGGGTGTTGGAGGTCCACCCGGACGGGACGCCCGGATTTTTGGCGAGAGGGGCGTCGGACGTTTCATGTGGACCCGCCTTGCGGATCCGCGCCCGGCGGGCCCTTGGATGTTCGTTGGAAGTAAGTACTCCGATACAGCAGGACCGGTCCGTCGGATTGTTCAGCGCGGAGCCGGATGTCTGGATCTGGGCTGGCTTACCGTCGAAACCGAGCGCTTGGTCTGGGCTGGAGCGGGCCGTGGGATGTTTCACGTGGAACCAGATGGACTCGTCGACACGCCACAGCAGGGCGGTCGGATGTTCCACGTGGAACAACGTCGGGCGGCGCCCGGCGAACCGCTCAGCGACCGAACTGCGGATGGGCAACGGTTCCGCGGACGTGAAGTCGGAGCGGCGCCTGAATCCGGGTACCACCAAGGTTGACGTGCACCAGCCCGTCCAGCGCGAGCTCGGGTGTCACCGTCAGCTCGCCCCGGGTGGAAAGGGCGCCTGCGACACCATGAATGTTACGGAACAGAACGCCGCTGCTACCGGCGGCGAACGCCGCATCGAACTTTGTGAACCGGGTCGACGCCGAACTGTTGGCCGTGCCGGATGAAGGCCGGCTGGCCGCGTATCCGAGGTTGATCCCGTTCAGCGTGGCGCTGCGCACTTTGATTTCGCCGGCGACGGCCAGCCGTCCCAGGGCCTCCTCGGGCGTTCCCCCGACTCCGCTCAGAATCGCATCGATTGCTGCCGTACCCGACATCGAAGCCGCAGCGCTGGCGGGGGTCCCCTCGGGAGGTTGCGGGGACTTGGAAATCTGCTGGATCACGGTCGCGACATCGATTCCGACCGTGTTGACCTGACCGGTCGCCGTCCAGATAGCCGCACCCTTTTCGTCCCGCTGCACCAGCAGCCGGCCTTCGATCGCGCCGAACGCCGATCCCATGGAGAACTTGTCGATCTGGATCGAGCTGCTGCTGATGTGCCCGTTGGCCACCAGCTCGGACCATGAAGTGCGCGGTGCAAACGGCGGCTGCCAATCCGCCGCGTCACACTGGAAGGCGATCGGCCCGCCCGAGCGATCGGGCGTCACCTGCAACTGCATGCTGCCCGGGCCACCCTGGCGCCGCAGCGTGACCAAGGTGAATTGGCCGCTCGGGTCCCGCCGTGAGACCGCGTCGTAACGGTCCGGCAGCATTGCGCTACCTGGGAAGCGCAATTGAGCGAACCGGATCCTGGTAACGCTATCGGGCACCACGCGGTCCACCAAGGCCAGCCAGGTCAGCAGCTGGTTGGCTTGCTCGTAGGTCACCGCTGTCGGCGAGATCACGACGTCGCCCCAGCGGCTCTGACCGGACATGATCGCCCGCCACAGGCTGGGTGCCGTGAACTCCAGCGTCACCTCGTCCAGCCGCATCTGACCACCCAGATCGATACCGATCAGCACGATGGCTGGAGCGGGCGTGGTCTGAAGTCGGGTGTCGTGCACGAGTACCGGGACATGAAGGGCGGCCGACAGGCGCTGCGAGACGGGCCCCGCGGCCATTGCTTCCCGCTGCTCGGCCAGCCAGCTGCCGGCCAGCCCCAGAACCGCCAGCAGCATCAGGTAGGGCAGCAGCCGGCGCGACCAGATCCGGAGCGCCGATCGCCAACGTCGCCTCGCGTAAAACGACGCTTCGTCCTGCAGCTTTCGGTCATCGACCTCGCGCTGATCGAGTCGGTCCGGGACGTTCACCGAGGTAATCGCGAAGTCGGTCGACGGGAACTCGGAGTGAGTGCCAACCATTTGAGTTGCCTACGGAAGCGAGCGCTCGCCCTTAATACGGTGAACTTCCGGGCCCCAGCCCAACAGGCCGCTGAGAACCGGGCCACAACATGGCGCCAGTGTATGCCGGCGCCCCTACCGCGGTAAGCACTCACAGGGGTGATGTGACGCCGTCGCACTGTCCGTGCGCACTTCCGAATTGAAATGCTTCGGCCAAAAAACCGGTGTCCGGACATCATGGTCGATTCCCTCGCTATCCGAAAGACCGCCCCCACCCGCCAGCCGCCCCGTTGCCCGTGAGTGAGAGCTCACCCGACAACGCGCACCAGACGATCAAGCCGGCAGCCTCGCAGCCAGGCGTTTGCGCACCGAATGCAGTTGCGAGGGGACTCGATCACCGATACGCGCAAAAAACTCCGCGTGCGAATCCAGCTCGCGCCGCCATTCGGCCGCCTCCAGCGCCGTTGCCTGTTCAAAACGCGTCCGATCGAAGGACAAGCCTTCCCAGCGCAGATCCTCGTAGCGCGGCGACACTCCAAGGAAGGTCTCGGTGCCGCCGTGCGTTCCCGCCACGCGCCCAACGATCCACTCGAGCACGCGCATGTTCTCGGCGTAGCCCGGCCAGACGAAGCCACCCTGCTCGCCGGTGCGAAACCAGTTCACGCAGTACACCCTTGGAAGGCGCGCGCCGGCGGCCGACAGTTGGGAGCCCACAGCCAACCAGTGCGCAAAGTAGTCCCCGACGTGGTAACCGATGAACGGCAGCATTGCGAACGGATCGCGTCGTAGCACACCTTGCGAGCCGGCCTGCGCAGCGGTCGTCTCGGACGCGAGCGTGGCGGCCATGTAAACGCCCTCGTCCCAGTCGCGCATTTCGGTAACCAGCGGCACCGTCGTTGAGCGGCGACCGCCGAAGACGAAGGCGTCGATCGGAACCCCCATCGGGCTGCCCCAGTCCGGATCGATCGACGGACATTGCGCTGCTGACACGGTGAAGCGCGAATTAGGATGTGAGCACTTCCTTCCGGTAGAAGCCCCTATCTGCGGCGTCCAGTCGCGACCCTGCCAGTCGATGCAGTGAGCCGGGGGCTCGCTCTGTCCTTCCCACCATACGTCCCGGTCGTCGGTCAGCGCGACATTCGTGAAGATCACGTTCGACTGCAGCATCCGCATTGCATTCGGATTGGTCCGAAACCCCGTGCCTGGTGCGACGCCGAACACGCCCGCCTCCGGGTTCAGCGCATAAAGCCGCCCGTCGGCGCCGGGATGAATCCACGCGATGTCCTCCCCGACCGTCGTGACCTTCCAGCCGGCGAAGCCCGCCGGCGGCACCAGCATCGCGAAATTGGTCTTGCCGCAAGCGGAAGGAAAGGCGGCGGCGATGTGGTACTTGCGGCCCTGCGGCGAGGTGACGCCCAGGATCAGCATGTGCTCGGCGAACCAGCCCTGAGCGCGTCCCATCACCGACGCGATCCGCAGCGCCAGGCATTTCTTGCCGAGCAGCGCGTTGCCGCCGTAGCCGGAGCCGAAGCTCCAGATCTCGCGCGACTCGGGAAAGTGCACGATGTACTTGGTGGGATTGCAGGGCCACGCCACATCCGCCTGGCCCGGCGCGAGCGGATGGCCGACCGAGTGCACGCAGGGCACGAAGGGCTCGGATTCGCCCAGCGCCTCCAGCACCGCGGTGCCGAGGCGAGTCATCAAATGCATGTGGACGACCACGTATGGGCTGTCGGTCAATTCGACGCCGATCCTTGCGATCGGGCTGCCCACCGGCCCCATCGAGAACGGAACCACGTACAACGCGCGGCCGCGCATACAGCCCGCGAACAAGGCATCCAGCGTCGCCCGCATCTCGCCCGGCGCGATCCAGTTGTTCGTCGGGCCGGCATCGTCGCGGCGCTCGCTGCAGATGAAGGTGCGGTCTTCGACGCGCGCCACGTCCTGCGGGTCCGAACGCGCCAGGTACGAGTTGGGCCGCTTCACCGGATCGAGCCGAAGCAGCGTTCCGGCGCCGACCATCTGCTCGCACAAGCGGTCGTATTCCGCGCGCGAGCCGTCACACCAGATGATCTGTTGCGGCTCGGTCAGCCGGGCGATCCGGTCGACCCACTGAAGCAGCGCCGGATGGCGCACCGCCTCTGGCGCGGACAAAAACGCTTCACGCGAAGGTGCTGCGCTCATCGAGATGTCTCCTCCCGCTTTCTTATAGTCGAAAAAACGCAGCCTCGAAACACAACGGTTGGATGAGGAGACGACATCAGAGCGCCCTGTGATGCGCCTCACCGACCGCAGCGTTCGCGGCTGCGCCGTGTCAAATACGTCCCGGAGCCGGGGCGGCTCTCAGGCCAGAGGGACAATTTCGACGGCTTGCGGCCCTTTTTGGCCCTGCTGGACCTGATACTCGACACGCTGATTTTCCTTCAGCGTTCGAAATCCCTTGGACTTGATGCCGCTGTAGTGGGCGAAGACGTCACTGCCACCGTCGTCGGGCTTGATGAAGCCGAATCCCTTTGTCTCATTGAACCACTTTACAACGCCTGTGGGCATAGCAAGCTCTTCATTGAATGCGCGGGATGCGCCCGCGGCGCGCCAGCGATGAATCCATGAGACGTTGCGGAATGGCTGGGAGGAAGTACTGCGGCAGAACTTCGGCGTACAGAGCGGGGAAAGCTATGCGAGGCTGAGCACCGGGAGCCAGTAAACGCAGCGCGGTCATCGACTGCGCGAAAAACGCTACTCCAATCGGCCGCACCGCGCCAGTGCTTGCCACGTCTCAGGCGACGGACGGTGCCGCTTCGATCCGCGATCGCATGATGTCGCAAAACCGTAATGCTGGATGCCGACATGTCACGGCGTCGGTGTGGTTGATACGGCCTCCTCAACTTGCCCGCAGTGCGTCCACGATGCGCATCCGGGCCGCCTTGGCGGCCGGCAGCACGCCACCGGCCAGTCCCATCAGCAGCGCGAACAGCAACGCGCGCACGATCACGCCCGGCGTCAGCTCGAAGGAAAACGCCAACTCGGAGAACGTCTGGAAGTTGGTCGTCGAGATCCGCACTGACTGCAGCAGCGAAGCGGCCGCCAGCCCGACCACGCCACCGGCCAGCGCCAGCAGCATCGATTCGACCAGAAAGGCGGTCAGGATCGAACGCCGCACGAAGCCCAGCGCGCGCAGGGTTCCGATCTCCGCGGTCCGGCTCGCCACCGACGCGTACATCGTGATGGCCGCGCCGATCATCGCGCCGAGCGAAAAGATCACCGACAGCGTCAGGCCGAGTATCCGGATGAAACCGGACATCTGGCGCGACTGATCCTCGTAGTACTGTCGTTCGCGGCGTGCCTCCAGCTGCAGCCGCGGGTCGGCGTCGATCGCGGCGCGCAGCGCGTCGAAGTCGCCTGCCTTGTTGAGTTGCGCGAGCAGCGACGAATAGGCGGTGCGCCGGAACGCCTGCAGCAGTTGCTCGCAGTCGCCCCAGATTTCCGAGTCGAACGCCGTGCGCTGGGCGTCGAAACGACCGACGATCAGCCACTGGCGTTGCGCGAAATTCAGCGTCTGCCCGATGCCGACGCCGCCGAAGTCGTGCGCCACCGAATTGCCCACCACGACCTCGCTCGCCCCCGGGCGGAACATCCGGCCCTCGACGATCCGTACCTGGCTGCGTAGTTGCAGCCCGAGCGGGGAAAGGCCGCGCACCGGAACGTTGGTGCGCTGTCCGGTGCCCCGCTTCCTCAGCGAATCGAGCACGACGACTTCGCGCGATACCAGCGTGGCGCCGTCGGCTCCCCGTGCGACCTGCGGCAAGGTCTCCACCACCGCGGCCGAATCACGGTCGACCCCGCTTTGCACCTCGGTGTCCGATCCCTTGCGGATGACCACGACGTTCGAATCGCTTCCGCTGGACACCATCGTCGCCTTCAACCCGGCATCGAGCATCAGCACCGCGCTGAAGACGAACACGACCAGCGCCATGCCCCCGGCCGTCAGCACCGTCGTCAGCCGGCGCACCCACAGGTTGCGCGCGACGTAACTCAGCGGTACCCGCAACCCTCACCCCCTCGAGCACCCCCCGCGGCCTTCACAATCGTCGCGCTTGCCACCACGCGGCCGGGGTGAGGGCTAACCCACATGGCGCAACCCGTCAACGATCCGGATGTGCGAGGCGCGCGCCATCGGCGCCAGCGCGGCGATCAGCCCGACCGCCAGCGCGCAGGCGGCCTGCAGGTGCAGAGTCTCGGGCGATACGTCGAAGCGCGCGAATACCCCGGGAGTTGCGCGGTGGAAGGCGGCTGCCACCGGGCGGGTCAGGATCAGTGCGATCGCCCCGCCGATCGCGCACAGCAGCACGCTTTCGGCCAGGATCAGCCGGGCCACGAAGGCCGGGCCGAATCCAAGCGCTTTCAAGGTGGCGTATTCGGACAACCGTTCGCGCGCGGTCATCGCCATCGTGTTGGCGGTGACGGCCAGGATGATCACGACCACGACATACGACACGCCCGACACGATCCTGACGATGGTGCCGAACATCGACAGGAAGCTCAGCTGGAACGAACGCTCGCTTTCGGTCAGCGTCTCGGCCAGCGAATTGCGAAACTGCGAGTCGATCTCGTGCGCGACGTCGGCCACCCGGTCGGGATCTGCGAGCTCCATCACGAACACGCCGACCCGGTTGGCGCGCGAAGGGGATTTCAGCTTCAGGTATTCATTCAGGTAGTCGAAATGGAAATACATCTGGCGCGTGATCGTGGAGCTGTCGCGCCCGTCATAAATGGCCCGGATGTTGAATTCCCAGTTGCCCGGATAAATGGTGCCTCGGATGGGCAGCCTGTCGCCGACCTTGAATCCGTACAGGTCGGCCAGCTGGCGGCCCACGACGCAGCCCTGGCGGTCGCGCAGGAAGTCGCTGAACTCGCCGGGCTTGAACACGAACTCCGGGTAGATCGGGAAGAAGTTGCCGGCGTCGACCGCGAACTGCGCAAAAAACGACTTTTCGTCGCGCCAGACGCCGCCGAACCACTGGGACGAAGCCACTCGCCGCACCCCTTCGACCGCGCGGATCCGGTCGCGGTAGTACAACGGCAGGGAAAACGTCAGCGAAATCGCGCTGCGCGTGACCACGCGGGTCGCCGACGCCATCTCCACGCCGGCGTTCCATGCACCCACCACCGTTTGCAGCAGCCCGAACGCCACCAGCGCGATCACCAGGCCCAGCAGCGTCAAAATGCTGCGCAGCCGGGCGCGAAAAGCGTTGCGCAGCGCAAGTCGGAGGAAGAACACGGGTCAGTCAGCAGTGAAAGGCGACGTATCGGTGAGCTGTCCCTTGTCCAGGTAGATCAGGTGGTGGGCCGCCTCGGCCGCGCGTGGGTCATGCGTGACCATCGCGATCGTCTTGCCCAGTTCGAGGTTCAGGCGGTCCAACAGCTTCAGGATTTCGGCTGCCGAGAGGCGGTCCAGGTCGCCGGTGGGCTCGTCGGCGATGATCAGCAGCGGGTCGGTCACGAGCGCCCGCGCGATCGCCACGCGCTGCTGCTGGCCACCGGAGAGCTCGTTCGGGTAATGCTCGAGCCGGTCCGACAGGCCGACCAGCTCCAGCATCAACTCGGCGCGCGTGCGCCGCTGCGACCGCGACAGTCCGGTTAGCAGCAACGGCAGTTCGACGTTTTCCAGGGCAGTGAGCACTGGCATCAGGTTGTAGAACTGGAACACGAACCCAACCGTGCGCGCGCGCCAGCCAGCCAGTTCGGTCTCGCCCAGCCGGGTGATGTCCCGGCCGGCCACCAGCAGTTCTCCGCCGTCCGGCTTGTCGATGCCTGCGATCAGGTTCAGCAGCGTCGTCTTGCCAGATCCCGACGGCCCCATCATCGCGACGAAGTCACCGCTCGCGATCGACAGGTTCACGTCGGTCAGAACCGCAACGCGCTGCGAGCCCCGCCGGTAGCTCTTCGACAGGTGCCGGATCTGCACCAGCGGCACCGCGGTGTGGCCGCTCACTCGCCCGGCAACTGTCGTCGCCGCATCGGCGCCCGCCTCCATCTCAGGCCTTCTGCGCCGCCACCAGCGCGCCATCGGCCAGATCGTTGGGCGCCCCGATCACGATCCGGGCACCCGGAGCCACCCCCTGGATGCGCACCAGTTCCCCGATCCGCGATCCGACCTGCACTTCGGTCATCACCGCATGCCCGGCCGCGTCGGAAGCGGGCGCGGACACGACAAACACGTATTTTTTGCCGCCGCGGGTGACGATCGCCTCCGGCCGTACTGCGGCGACCGGGGTCCTTTCCGACGACTCCAGACGACGCGACAGGAAGGCCACCTTGGCGCTCATGTCGGGCAGCAGGCGCGGGTCGGTTTCGTCGAACTGCACTTTGACCAGCAGCGTCGCCTTGCTGCGGTCCACGTCCGGCACGATCCGGTTGACGTGGCCGGCCAGGCGCAGCGCGGGAAACGCATCCAGCTGGACCTCGGCCGGCTGTCCCACCGAGATCTGCGCGATCGAAGACTCCGACACGTCGGCCTCGACCTCCAGCGTGGTCATGTCGGCCATCGTCACTACGGCGCCGGTCGTGCCCGAGGCCGCCGAAAACGGGGTCAGGATGTCGCCCACGTTGGCGTTCTTGGTCAGCACGACGCCGGTGAACGGCGCGCGAATCAGCGTCTGCTCGACCGCCACATCGGCCGCGCGCAGGTTGGCCTCGGCGACCCCGATCTGGGCTCGCAGCGAGGCGAGCGCCGCGGTGGCCTTGTCGTGGCGGGCCACCGCCGAGTCGACCTCGGAAAAGGATATGAAATTGCGCTGTGCCAGGTCGCGTGCGCGCTTCAGCGCCAGTTCGGCCTCGACCAGTTCGGCCTGGCCCTGGGCCAGGTTCGCCTTGGCCGCCTCCACGCTGGCGGCGGCCTGCTCGCGCTGCGCCCGCACGTCCCGGCTTTCCAGCCGCGCAATCACGTCGCCCTTGATCACCCGCTGACCTTCCTGCACCGCCAGCCACTCCAGCCGGCCGGTTCCTTTGCTCGACACCGACGCATGAGTGGCGGCGGCGACATGCCCGGTCGCGCTGAGCACAGCGATCGCTTGCGACGGATAGGCGGCGGCCACGGTGCCCAGTTCGACCGGGACCGGCCGACCGCGTTGCGCGAGCGCCCAGCCGAGCGCCGCCAGTACAACCGCCACGGCCAGCCAGGCCCAGCCGCTTCTCCACCACGGGCGCCGACGGTGCAAGGTCGCAGCCGCCGGATCGCGGTCGATTACCAGCTGGCTGAGCGGCGTGGTCGAGGCGGGCTTGTCCATTGGGTCAATTGGAATCCAGGTAGACGTGCTCGGCGCCGGGAAACGCTCCCGACTGGACCTGCTCCAGGTAGGCGCGCGCCGCTGCCTCCACGCTGCCCGCTTCAGCGAGGAAGTCCTTCACGAAGCGCGGCCGCTTGTCGGTCGCCACGCCGAGCATGTCGTGCAGCACCAGCACTTGGCCGCTGCAGGCGACGCTGGCTCCGATGCCGATCGTCAGCGCCTTGGACTCTGCCGCGATCGCACGCGCGAGCGTCTCCGGCACCGCTTCGATCACGAGCATCTCGGCGCCGGCCTGGACCACGGAGCGCGCGGCCGCGCGTATCCGCGCGGAGGCCTGACCGCGACCTTGAATCCGGTAGCCGCCGAAGCGGTTCACGTGTTGCGGGGTCAGGCCCACGTGCGCGCAGACGGGAATTCCGCGCTCGACCATGAACGCGATCGTGGGCGCCATCTCATCGCCGCCCTCCAGCTTGACCATCTGCGCGCCGGCCTGCAGCAGCCGCACCGCGTTTTCGAATGCCTGCTGCGGACCGACCTGATAGGAGCCGAATGGCATGTCCGCGACGATGAAGGCGCGCTGCGAGCCACGGGCGACCGCGCGGGTGTGGTAGGCGACGTCCTCGACGGTCACCGGTAAGGTCGAATCGTGCCCCTGCACCACCATGCCGAGCGAATCGCCGATCAGCAGCGTATCGATGCCGGCGCGGTCCAGCACCGCAGCAAAGGACGCGTCGTAGCAGGTCAGCATCGCGATCTTGCGTTCGGTCGCGGCGCGGCGCAGATCAAGCAGCGTCAGTCTCATCTCAGGCTCCCGGCGTGCGTCGATCGGGCACGCAAGTATGACGTGTCGGCCGTCCCGATCCGCACCTGCCGATCTTCGAAGGCGGGTTCATCCAAAGCGCGCGCGAAGCGCGCCCGCGAGGTAATGTCCTCTCGTTGGGTGGACAGGGAAGCACTCGATTTGTATTCTGAGACAACGGCCAGCGGCGCGCCGACTCTCACGCCGAAACAGGACAGAGGCTCCCATGGTAATGGGCATTGAGTTCCGCATCTGCGCATGCGTGGGTATTGCGGTCTTATGGGCTGGCCTGACCGTGCCGGCCGCCGCGACGGCGGAGGAAGACGCGATCGTGCTGGGCGCCGCGGTGTCGCTTACCGGGAAATATTCGATCGACGGCAAGAACACCAAGGATGGATACGACCTGGCAGTTCAGCGCATCAACGAATCGGGTGGAGTCAAGGTCGCGGGCAAGGCGCACCGGCTGAAGATAGTTTTTTACGACGACGAGTCCACGTCGGCACGGGCCGCACAATTGGTCGAACGCCTGATCAACCAGGACGGCGTTCAATTCGTGCTCGGACCCTACAGCTCAGGTATCACCAAGGCGATCGCGCCGGTCACCGAAAAGTACCGGATTCCGATGATCGAGGGGAACGGGGCCGACCGGGCGCTGTTCACCCATGGCTACAAGTACCTGTTCGCGGTGCTGAGCACGTCCGACTTCTACCTGCGCCCGGCGATCACGGTGTTGGCCGAGAGCGCGCAGGCGGCCGGGCAGGATCCGAAGTCACTGAAGGTCGGGATCATCATCGAGAACGATGACTTTTCTCAGGATGTGCGCGACGGCGTCATCGAAGAGGCCAGCAAGTGGGGTATGCGGGTCGTTGTCGACGACAGGCTGCCTCCCGAGCTGAACGACATGTCGTCGGCGCTGACGAAAGTGAAGGCGCTCAAGCCCGATGTCCTGGTCGTTTCCGGGCACGCCAAAGGCGCTGTACTGGCGGTGCGCCAGGTCTCCGAGCAGCGCGTTGACGTGCGGGCGCTTGCGCTGACGCAGTGTGACGCGGCCCAGATCATCGAGAAGTTCGCCAGGGCGGCCGAATACGCTCTGTGTGCGTCGCAATGGGACCGGCGCCTGTCCTACAGCGATCGGTGGTTCGGCACGGCCGAGGACTATGCCCGGATGTTCGAAAAGGAATTCAAATACCCGGTCAACTACGGTTCCGCCGAATCGACCGCCGCCGTGCTGACCTTCGTGGATGCGATTGAGCGTGCGGGATCGCTCGACCGTGAGAAGGTCAGGGACGCGATCGCCAGCACCGATCTGATGACCTTCTATGGCCCGATCAGGTTCGATGCGACCGGTAAGAATATCGCCAAGTCGATGGTGCTGTACCAGGTGCAAGGTGGCCAATACATGGTGGTTGCGCCGGGCAAGTGGGCAAACGCGAAGGCCATCTACCCGGCACCCGCCTGGGACCAGCGGAAATAGCCACGGGCCTGCCTCGGCGCCAGCCCGATGGCGAACCTCTCCCTGTTGTTCGATGCGCCCGTCCTGAACCTGCAGCTGCTGGTCGACGGGATCCTGGTCGGTGCGATCTTCGCGCTCGTGGCCTACGGGATGGCGCTCGTCTGGGGAGTCATGAACCTGATCAACGTTGCCCAGGGCGAGTTTGTGCTGCTCGGCGGCTACGTCGTGTTCTTCCTGGCGCGAGCCGGCATGCCTCCTTTGCTCGCTGTCCCGTTCGCCGCGATCGCCACGGGCGGCATCTGCTGGGCGCTGTACCGTGTGGTGATCGTCCGGGTTGTCGGCGGAGACCTGTTTAACTCGATCCTGGCCACGTTCGGCCTGAGCATTCTGATTCAACAGCTGGCCAATCAGCTGTTTGGCTCCGATGTGCGCACGGTGGAGTCCGGGCTGGGGACCCTGTTGCTGGCGCACGGCATGGTAACCGTCGCCGAGATCAAGCTGGTCGCTTTTGCAAGCTCTGCGTTGCTCGGTATTTTGCTGGTCTGGTTCCTGCGGAAGTCTCGTCTGGGACAGGCGATTCGGGCCACGGCACAGAACCCCCGCGCTGCCCGCGTCCTCGGTATTCCGACCGATCAGGTCTATGCCGTGACCTTTACCGTCAACGGCGCCATCTGCGGTGCCGCCGGTGGGCTGGTTGCGATGACGTGGATCATCCACCCGTATGCCGGGCTGACCTACACGGTGCGCTCGTTCATGATCGTCGTCGTGGCCGGCCTGGGCAATCTCGCGGCAGTTGTCCCCGCGGGCGCCGGCCTTGGAGTTGCGGAAAACTACGCCGGGTTTCTGCTCGGCGCGGAATATCAGACCGCTTTCGTGTTCTCGCTGCTCGTCGTGATCCTGGTCGCGCGAAACCGGTGGCTGATGCGACAGCGCAAGTACCTGAAATGAGCAAGCCCTTCAGGCAAGGCGCCCTGACCGCAGCGCTTGCCTCGGCCGCCCTCGCGGCGCCGTGGCTGCTTCCGTCGTTCACGACCCAAATGGCGTTTCTGTGGCTGATGGTCGTGTTCGCCCTGACGTGGGACGTCATGGGCGGGCAGATGGGCTACAACTCGTTCGGCAACGTTCTGTTCTTCGGCATCGGGGCCTATGCCTGCGCGGTCGTGCAGCGCGATTGCGGGCTGGGCTATTTCCCGGCGCTTGCCCTGGGAGTGACGCTCGCCGCCGTCGCCGGGGTGCTCGCCGCCGCGCTGCTGGGGCCGGCGATCCTGGCGTTGCGCGGCCATTACTTCGCGATCGGCACGCTCGGGCTGGGAGTCGCTGCGGCGGACATCGCGGCGGGGTGGCCGTACGTGGGTGACGGATCCGGCATGGTCACGCCCCTGTTTCCGGGCGCCGTCGGGGGTCGGGAAAGGTTCTTCTGCTACCTGCTGCTGGCCGTGGCAGCGGTGGCGTTTGCCACGCTGCGGTGGCTCTACAGCGGACGCTTCGGTCTGACGATCAACGCCATTCGCGACGACGAGGAAAAGGCCGAAGCGATGGGGATCCACACGACCCGCTACAAAACCGTGGCCTGGTGCGTCAGCGCTCTCTTTCTGGGCTTGGCGGGCGCGGCAGCCGGCAACATGCTGGGATTCATCGAGCCTCGGGAATTCGCCTTCGCCGGATCGACCTACGGCGTCTGGATGGTGTTGATGGCGATGCTGGGCGGCCGAGGCACCCTGTGGGGGCCCGTGATCGGAGCCTGCGTTTTCCACGTGACGCAGGAGATGTTCTGGAGCTTTTTGCTCGGGTGGCAACGGGTCGCCATGGGTCTGTTCATCGTTGTCGTGGCGGTCTGCTTCCCGCAGGGCGTCGTCGGGTGGTTCCGCTCGGCGCTGCAGCACCGGGCGCAGGCCATCGCCGGCGACCCGGCCTCGAATCCGGCGCCGCACCTGTGAGTGCCTTGCTCGAAGTGCGCAATCTCACCAAATCCTTCGGTGGCATCGTCGCCCACAAGGAGGTCTCGATTTCCGTTCCCGCCGGCAGCATCGTCGGCCTGATCGGACCCAACGGCTCGGGCAAGACCACGCTGTTCAACTCCATCGTCGGCTACCACCCGATCGGAGGCGGCTCCATCACATTCGAGGGGCGGGAAATTTCGTGCCTGCGCGTGCCCGAGATTGCGCGCCTCGGTTTGATTCGCACCTTCCAGCAAACGCGCATTTTCCGCAGCATGACCTGTTTGCAGAACATGCAGATCAGCGTGCGGAACCGGCGCGAAGGCCCGCGCACGATGTTTTCGAGGCATGCGCCCGAGGTGAGCACGCAGGCCGGGACACTGCTCGAATTCGTCGGCCTGTATGGCAAGCGCCTCTTTCCGGCGGCCGACCTGTCTTTTGGCGAACAGAAGCTGCTGGAATTGGCGATGGCACTGATGAACCGGCCCAAGATGCTGCTGCTCGATGAGCCGACGGCAGGCATCAACCCGACCTCGATCCGCGGCGTGGTGGATCGACTCAAGCGCGCGAATTCGGAATTCGGCATCACGCTACTGATCATCGAGCACAACATGCAGGTGATCATGAATCTCGCGCAGCACGTCTATTGCCTGGCCCACGGCGAGTTGCTGGCAAGCGGTGCACCGGAATCGATCCGGAACGACCAGCGTGTCATCGACGCCTATCTGGGAGTGCGTTGAAAGTGAGCGACCACAGTCTTCCGGACAGTCGGAGCGTCCGAACGGGTCCGGGCCGTGTCGCCGTCGCCCCCGCGGCCGATCAGGCGCCGCGGGCGGCGGACCCGAAGATGGTGCAGGGGCCAGACGTTGCGGAACTGGCGGGCCTGGTTCGCGGCGAGGTGGCGGTCGCGGTGGATGGGCTTGTGGCCGGCTACGGTGTGATGGATATCGTTCACGGTGTCAACCTGCGCGTCGGCGCCGGCCAGGCGCTGTGCCTGATCGGCCCCAACGGTGCCGGCAAGACGACCGTACTGCATTCGATCTACGGCCTTGCGCGCATCCGGTCCGGAAGGGTCGTCATTAACGGCACCGATGTGACGTGGTTGCGCCCCAGCGAGAAGCTGCGAGCGGCAAGTGTCGCTTACATCATGCAGGACAACTCGGTGTTTCCGGACATGACGGTCGAGGAAAATCTGCTGATGGGCGGTTTCCTGTTGACCCATCCACGCCAGGCGCAGGAAGCGGCCGAGAAAGCATTGGACAAATACAAGGCGCTCGCGCAGCGGCGCGCTCATCGGGCGTCGGTGCTTTCGGGCGGCGAACGACGCTTGCTGGAGATCGCCCGGGCGCTCATGATGAACCCCAGGGTCCTGCTGATTGACGAGCCATCGATCGGGCTTGAACCGCGCGTGATCGACATGGTGTTTGAAATACTGAAGGAGCTTCAGCGGGGCGAGGGCAGGACCATCGTCCTGGTCGAACAGAACGCCAGGAAAGGGCTGGAGTTTGCCGATATCGGCTACGTGCTCAGCGCAGGCAGGGTCGCGATGGCGGGGGCCGGAGCCGAGCTGGCGCGCAACCCCGACGTCGGGCGCCTTTTCCTCGGCGGGTAACAGGTCCGGACGTTTGCCGCCGAAGCGGGCAGGTCGCCCGGTTGGAGTTACTGATGGCTGCCTCCGAACCATCCTCGGGCGAGGGCTACGACCGGCTCTATGCGGCATTCGACGCGCCGTTGATCAGACAGCTGCGTCGGGAAGCGCACGGGGAGGACATCGGCCAGCATTCGTGGGTGACCGCCGCTGAGCTGCGCTCCGACCTTGGGCGACTGTCCCTGACCGCTGCCAGCAGGCTTCTGGACGTCGGCTGCGGTCCGTGCGGCCCTCTGGTCTTTGCGGTCCAGTCGACCGGCTGCACGGGCACCGGAGTGGATGTGAGCGCACCTGCGATCGAGGCAGGGCGCGCAAGAGCTGCGGCCGCCGGCGTTCAGGACCGGATCGCTCTGCTGCTGGCGGACCTGAACCGGCCGATTCCCCTTGCTGGTCCGTCGTTCGACGCGGTGATCTGCCTGGATGCGGTGCTGCATCTGCGCGACCGCAAGGCCTTCTTTGACGAGATGGCCAGACTGCTGGAACCGGGCGGCAGGCTCGTGTTGACCGATGCGGCAGTCGTTACCGGGCCGGTCTCCAACGGGGAAATCGAGCGGCGCAGTGCCAACGGGTATACGCAGTTCGTGCCTGCGGGTGTCAATGAAGGGCTGCTCGAAGCTGCAGGCTTTCGACTGATCGGCCGGGAGGACAGAACCGACAGCGTCGTGCTGAACGCGAGCGGAAGACTGAAGGCGATACACGCTCACCGATCGGAAATCGAGGCTGCGGACGGGATCGATGCCTTTGCGAGGCAACAACGGTATATAGAAACCGTGGTCGCGCTGTCGCAGCGAAGGGCTTTGTCGCGATTCATGTACATCGCTGAGCTGGAGAGGCCAGCGATCTGATCTGAATCATTTTCCGATGCAGAAGCGGCTGAAGATCTCTCCCAGAACGTCATCGGCCGTAACCTGTCCGGTGATCTCGCCCAGCGCGAGTCCGGCCAGGCGCAGCTCTTCGGCCGCCAGCTCCGGCCGTAGCGCCGCCGGCTGCAGGTGCTCGGCAGCCTCCCGAAGGTGATCCTGCGTGCGCGCGATGGCATCCAGGTGACGCGTGCGCGCCAGGTAAACCCCTTCATCCGACGGCGCGTGGTCCCAGCCGGCGCGATGCAGCAGTTCCGCGCGCAGGCTGTCCAGCCCGGCCCCGGTCTTGGCGGAAATGTACAGCCGCCCGGCATTCGGACCCGGCAGCTCTCCGCTCAGATCGATCTTGTTGATCACCACGATGCGGGCGGCGTGGGCACCGATCCGCTGGCGCCAGTCGGGGATGGACGCGAGTGGGATGGAATCGGGCGGGATGGAATCGAGCGGTGAACCGCGTTCGGGCGCGGCGGTGGCATCGACCAGCTCGAGCACGATATCCGCTTCGCCGACAGCCGCGAGCGTGCGGTCGATGCCGAGCTGTTCGACCTCGTCGGCGGTGGCGCGCAAGCCCGCCGTGTCGATCACGTTCAGCACCAGCCCGCCGATGTCGATGCTGCGCTCGATCCGGTCTCGCGTGGTTCCCGGATGGGCGGTGACGATCGCCACGTCCTGCCCGGCCAGCGCATTGAGCAGGCTCGACTTGCCGACGTTGGGCGCCCCGACCAGAGCGACCCGCAGGCCGTCGCGCAGAACCGCGCCCAGACGCGCGCGGCGCATCACCTCGTCGACCGACCGCTGAAGGCTGGCGACCTGCTCGCGCACGTCCCGCGCTCCGAGCTCTTCCAGGTCCTCCTCCGGAAAATCCAGCGTCGCCTCGATCAGCGCGCGGGCCTGTGTCAGCTGCTCGGCCAGTTGCGCCAGCGCCGCCGAGAACTCGCCGGCCAGGCTGCGGCTGGCGCTCCGAGCGGCCGCCTCCGTGCTTGCGTCGATCAGGTCGGCGACGGCTTCGGCCTGCGCCAGGTCGATACGGTCGTTCAGGAAGGCGCGCAGCGTGAATTCGCCCGGTTCGGCCAGCCGGGCCCCGAGTGCTCGACCGGCCTCCAGGCAGCGTGCCTGCAGCATCCGCAGCACCAGCGGCCCGCCGTGCCCCTGCAGCTCGAGCACCTCCTGGCCGGTATATGAATGCGGAGCGCGATACAAGATCGCGATGCCGTCGTCGATCACGCGCTGGTGCGCGTCCAGGAAGCGCGCGCGCGTGGCGTGGCGCGGGCGCAGGCGCGCTGCCAGCGCCGGCCCTAGCACTGCCGCCACGACGGGGTCGATCTGCGGCCCGGACACGCGCACGACCCCGATGCCGGCCCGTCCCGGGGCCGTGGCGATCGCGACGATCGGAACCTCGTCAGAGTGCGGCATTTTCTAAACTATCCCGGTGGAACACCACGATGACCCGTTTGCGCGCCTTGGCCCGGCGCTGGCCTGCGCGCTGATCGCGCAGATCTTCAACGTGCTGCTGGCCGCGGTCGCTGCAGCCCAGGTGCCGGGAGGTTATCGCGTTCGTTCATGGGTGTTCCTGGCGGCTCTGCTGTGGAGCCTCACCGGTACCGTGACGCTGCTGATCCGGACGGCCGGCGGCGCCGGGCGCACCGAGCCGAACCGGGTCCAGGCGCGCCAGATCGCGCTTTGGTGGGTTTCCGCCTGGCTCTGGCCCATTTTGGTGCGCTGGCGGCGGCCGGGTCCGGAGGGGCAGGGTCGGCGTTGAATGCGCTTGTCAACGCAATATGACCACGTGCCGTTATCGGCTGCGGGCATCCGGCGAATCGAGCTTTGGGCGAGTGGCCGGCCTGCTCGTCCCTTTCAACTTACGGATGATGGATATCTGATGAAAAAACTGATCGCTGTGATGATCACCGGCCTGTTCGCGGTTGCTGGTGCGTTTGCCGACGAAATGAAGAAGGACGAGAAGAAGGCGGAAGCCAAGCCGGCGGCCGAAGCGAAGAAGACCGAGGCCAAGAAGGAAGAGAAGAAAGGCGAAATGAAAAAGGCCGAAATGAAGAAGACCGACGCCAAGAAGGAAGAGAAGAAGGGGGAAATGAAGAAGGCTGAAATGAAGGCTGAAATGAAGAAGGAGGAGAAGAAGGACGACACGAAGAAGTAAGAATTCAAGCGGGCGGCAGCGCGTGGAGCGATGTGCCGCGAACCGCTATGCTTTGGGACTGCAAAGGGCGCGCCTTGGGGCGCGCTCTGTTTCTTGAAACCGGGTCCAGGGACGCGCCGGGCGGCTCTCAGCCTGTCAACCGCCCGATCGGCCGGCCCGTTTAAGTGCGCTAACCCGTCGGAAGCCGGGGCCGGTCGATCCCGGAGTGTTTGCAAATCCCTTACACTAAAAGGAAGCATGTGATGAAACCGATCGTTGCTTTGATGATCACCGGCCTGCTGGCGAGCACTGCCGCGCTGGCCCAGGACTCCAAGATGGCCGCCCCGGCGCCCGCCGCAAGCGAGTCCTCGACGATGGCCCCGACCGGCGACCAACCCGCCAAGAAGTCGGCCCACCACAAGAAGAAGAAGCCGCACAAGGCTGCGATGGCCAAGACCGAAGGCGACATGAAGAAGTCCGAGATGAAGCCATCGGCCCCGATGGCCCCGATGGCCCCGGCGACCCCCGACACCAAGAAGTAGAAGTCAGGTAGAAAAGATCACGCAGCGCAACTCAGCGGCTGAACCCAGCCGCGAGGCGCTGCGCGATCCGCGTCGCGTCGGCCGGGTCGCACTCGATCAGCACCGACTTGTCGCGCGAGGACGAACCGGCCACGAGCCGTAGCGCGCCCGGCCGCAGGTCCAGGCAGGCAGCCAGATAGCTCAGCAGCGCTTCGTTGGCGCGGCCGTCGGTCGGCGGAGCCTGCACCGCGACCTTCAGGCGCTCACCGTATTGCCCCAGCAGCGCGGAGCGGCGGGCCCCAGGCTGCACGTGCAGCATCAGTCGCACGGCGCCGGCTTCGCAGCGAATCCAGGCCGGCAGCGCCTGCGTGCGAGAATCGGTGCCCTCCGAGGGGCTCGATGGCCTGAATCGAACGCGAGTGAAACCAGCCAACGATACTTTGCTGCGCGCGCTGCGCCGGGAACCCACCGAATACACGCCGATCTGGCTGATGCGCCAGGCGGGCCGATACCTGCAAGAGTACAACGAGACCCGGCGACGGGCCGGCGATTTCCTCACGCTCGCCAAGACGCCGGAACTGGCCACCGAGGTGACGCTGCAGCCGGTCGAACGATTCGCGCTGGACGCTGCGATCCTGTTCTCCGACATCCTGACCATTCCCGATGCGATGGGCCTGGGCCTCGGATTCACCGACGGCGAGGGCCCGAAGTTCGAACGGCCCGTGCGAACTGAATCCGACGTGAAGGCGCTGGCGGCGCCCGACCCCGAGCTGGAGCTCGGATATGTGCTGGACGCGGTGCGCTCGACCCGTACCGCGCTGCAGGGTCGCGTTCCGCTGATCGGGTTTTCCGGCAGCCCCTGGACGCTCGCCTGTTACATGGTCGAGGGCGGCGGCTCCGAGGACTTTCGCACCGTCAAGACAATGCTGTACTCCCGGCCCGACCTGATGCACCGGGTGCTCGCGGTCAATGCGCGCGCGGTGACCGATTACCTGAACGCGCAGATCCGGGCCGGAGCCCAGGCGGTCATGCTGTTCGATACCTGGGGCGGCGTGCTGACCGATTGCGCGTTTCGCGAATTCTCGCTGGCGTACATCTCGCAGGTCGTGCGGCACCTGGACCGGGAGAACGAGGGCGAGCCGGTGCCCTCGATCGTGTTCACGAAGGGCGGCGGCGCCTGGCTGGAGGCGATCGCCGACTGCGGCTGCGACGCGGTGGGTCTGGATTGGACGCAGGACATCGGGCGGGCGCGGGCGCGGATCGGGCATCGCTGCGCGCTGCAGGGCAATCTGGATCCGGCCGTGCTGCTGGCGCCGGAGCCCGTCATCCGCTCCGAATCGCGCCGCGTGCTGCAGGCGTTCGGTCCCCTGCGCAACGGGGACGGAACGAGCGGCGGGCACGTTTTCAATCTTGGGCATGGAATCTCCCGCTTCACGCCAGTCGAGGCGGTTGATACGCTGGTGCAGGCCGTTCACGAGCACAGCCGCAGCCTCAGGCAGTAGGCTCGTTTGCGACGGAGTCGGCACTCACCTAGCTGAATATTGGACACACCGCAAAAGGGGCCCGACTCGCTTGACTTATGCACAAAGTCGCGCGGCGGCCGTATTCATGCGGCTCGCCGAAGCGTTAAGGCTTGCGAAGCTTGATTTTTCTGTTTAAGTCTTTGAAATAAAAAACGATTATCGATCGCAGGCTCGCAATGTGTCCGATTGAAGACAAGGCCTGGCGAGGACTTAGCTCATCTTCGCAGTGTTTGTCCACAAAGTTGTCCACAGGCGCTTGGGCTCGCCGAAGCCCTTGACAAAGACCGCAAAAGCGCGCCTTTCGACGAGCGCCGGAAATACGGAGGCCAGCGCGGCCGCTCGCGCGACGCTCTTCGCTCAGGTACTGCTCGATTTGCCGGTGCCGCACGCGCTGCAGTACCGGATCGCGCCGGAGCAGCAATCGTTCGCACAGGTCGGGATGCGGTGCGTCGCGCCGGTCGGCCCCGGCCGCCTGATGCTCGGCGTCATCGTAGACCTGTCGCCGCAGTGCTCGATCGAAGAGCGGCGCATTCGGCCTCTGCGCGCGCTGCTGGACGATCCCATGCTGTCGCAGGACTGGCTGCAGTTTTGCAGGTTCGCGGCAGACTACTACCACCATCCCTGGGCCGAAGTGGTGCTGGGCGCGCTGCCGCCGTTGCTGCGTCGTGTTCCCGGTCCCAGGGCGGCCACCCGGATGGCCCGGTTGCGGCGCGCGCCGCCCGCCCAGGCCGCCGCGCCGATCGAAGCACCGCCGGACCTTCGCGAGGAGCAGCAAAAGGCGATCGGCGCGATCGCGCAGTCGCACGGATTTGCGCCGTTCCTGCTGCACGGAATCACCGGCAGCGGCAAGACCGAGGTGTATCTGGGCGCGGTCGCCACGGTGCTCGGATCGGATCCACAGGCACAGGCGCTGTGGCTGGTGCCGGAGATCAATCTGACGCCCCAGTTCGAACGGCGGCTGCAGCAGCGCTTCGCGGATGTGCACGTGGTCAGCCTGCACAGCGGCCTGGGCGAAGCCGAGCGCACCTCGGCCTGGCTTGCGGCCCACGAAGGCCGCGCGCGCATCGTGCTGGGTACCCGGCTGGCCGTGTTCGCGTCGTTGCCGCGCCTGCGCATCGTGATCGTCGACGAGGAGCACGACGCATCGTTCAAGGCATCCGACGGCGTGCGCTACTCCGCGCGCGACCTGGCCGTCAAGCGCGCCCAGCTCGGACGCATGGCCGTCGTGCTCGGATCGGCTACGCCGTCGCTGGAGTCGTGGCACCAGGCCCTGGGCGGCCGCTACACACTGTTGCGCCTCGAGCAGCGCCCCTCCTTCGCGCTGCTCGCTTCGGAGGGCGAGCCTGCCGCCGTGCCGGGAGCTTCACTGGGCCCGCCCTGCGAAGCGCGCAGCGCGAAGGAGGGGCCTCGCGTACAGACCGTGGACGTGCGGCAGCATCCGCCGCAGCAGGGCATCAGCGCACCGCTGCGCACGGCGCTTGGCGAGGCGCTGGATCGGGGCCAGCAGGCGCTGGTGTTCATCAACCGCCGCGGCTACGCACCCGTGCTGGCATGCGACGCCTGCGGGTGGCTTTCCTCCTGTCCGAATTGCAGCGCGCACGCGGCCTTTCACCGGGCCGAGGGCCGCGCGGGCGCGTCGTTGCGCTGTCACCACTGCGGCTGGAGCCAGCCGGTGCCGCGCGCCTGCCCGACCTGCGGCAACCAGGATCTGAAGCCGGTCGGGCAGGGAACGCAGCGGGTGGAAGAGACGCTGCGGGAGGTGTTGCGCCTGGGCTGGCCCGCGGCGCGGATCGGCCGGCTCGATCGCGACAGTGCGCGTCGGCCGGGCGCGGCGGAGGAGACGCTGCAAAAAGTCCACGCGGGCGAGCTCGATCTACTGGTCGGAACGCAGATGATTGCCAAGGGACATGACTTCCAGGGCGTATCGGTCGTGTGCGTGCTGAATGCGGACGCCCAGCTGATCGCAGCCGATTTCCGAGCCCCGGAGCGGCTGTTCGCGCTGCTGATGCAGGTTGCCGGGCGCGCCGGCCGCGCGGGCCAGGCGGCGAGGGTCCTGGTGCAGACCCGCTTTCCGGACCACCCGCTGTACCGAGCTCTGGCGCTGGGCGACTACGGACAATTCGCACACGAGCAGCTGGCCGAGCGGCGTGCCGCACGGATGCCGCCATTCACGCACCACGCGCTGTTGACGGCTACGGCCGCCACGCTGCCCGAGGTGCTGCAATTTCTGGCGGCCTGCCGCCGGTCCGGACTGGAGCTCGAGGACAGTAAATCCGTCGTGCTCTACGACCCGGTGCCGATGCCGCTGGTGCGGCTCGCCTCGGAGACGCGCGCACAGCTGCTGATCGAGGCGGCGCGGCGCGCGCCGTTGCACCAGTTTCTGCAGGCCTGGCTGGCCCAGGTGCGTGCGATTAAGGCACCGAAAAAGCTGAGGTGGCAGATCGACGTGGACCCGATGACGATCTGACCGCGGCGGGACGCACAGGTCACGCAAAGCCGCGATCCACGGTATACCGCGTGCGCTTCAGCCGTTTACGGGATGTGGACGACGCCCGTTCCCGTCCGTCGCCTGCCGGCGACCGAACGGGGTCCGGAGCCTAGGTCCCTGCCGCTGGCGCGGTCACAATTCGCGCCATGCTCCAGAGGGACCGATCGACAACGGCTCACAACCCTTACTCGGCCGGCTTCACGCTGGTCGAGTTGCTGGTCGTCGTGCTGATCGCGGCGATTCTGCTGGGGATCGGCTTGCCGGCGCTGCAGAACCTGGTTGCGGCGAACCAGCTGGCGGCGGTGACCGATGGATTCGCGACTTCCTTGAACGTGGCGCGCAGCGAGGCGGGCAAATACGGCGCCCCGGTGGTGCTCACCGCCGCTGGGGGCGGCGTCAACTGGGGTTCAGGCTGGACGATGTTTGTCGACGGCAGCGATCTGAATGCAGCGTTGGACACTGGAGCGACTCCACCGGACGTCGCGCTGCGTGCCGGTCCCTCGGTGCCGTCCTCATACACCTTGACTTCAATCGGGGGCTCCGCCGGTTCCTTTGCCAACAAGTTCTGGTTCGATGCCTCCGGGCGGCTGTTGGACAACACGGGCAGCGCCGCCACCGCGCCCGCGCAATTCCAGATCTGCCAGGGCGGTGGGCCGGCGGTGACCGGCGGCGCCGCGCGCCTGATCACGCTGTCCCCCTCGGGCCGAGTGCGGATCGCTCAGAACAATTCGTTGGGGCAGCCGATCGACGACACCAACACCGCGGTCACCTCCTGCCCGTAGCCGCGAGACTTCCTGGAGAGCTGAGTACATGACCTATCTTGCATTGCACCGCGCCGAGCGCATCCGTCAACGCGGCATGACGCTGATAGAGATCCTGGTGGCGATCGTCGTGCTGTCCGTCGGCCTGCTGGGCCTGGCCGGCCTGCAGCTGAAGGGCCTGCAGGTCAACCAGGGCTCGATCTACCGATGGCAGGCCGCGATGCTGGCCGAAGACATCGCCGACCGCATCCGCGCGGACCGTGCGGGCGCGGGCACCTACACGCTCCCTTTCGCGCCTGCCGCCGGCGCAGCGGCACCTACCTCCGGGGGAGTCGGAACCCAGGCCGCCATCACTGATTGGCTGCTGCGCGTGGCGACGCTGCCTGGGGGCGCCGCAGGCATAGCGGTCAATCCCGCCGCCAACCAGGTGACGATTACGGTCGCTTGGACCGATACCCGCGCCCAGGCGGGAGTCGGCCTGACCGGCGCTGCGGCCACGACCGGTGCTCAGGCCACCAACAACCAGTTTGCCCTGACGACGGAATTCTGAATGGGCCGCATCGCAATCCGCGCCGCGCAGGCCGGCCTGACGCTGATCGAGCTGATGGTCAGCATCACGATCGGCCTGGTCGTGGTCGGTGCGATGACGTATCTGTATATCGGGTCGAAGGGCGCTTATCGCGGCAACGAAAGCCTGGCGCGGATCCAGGAAGCGGGTCGGTTTGCGCTCGATGCGATCACGCGCGATGTCCGCAGCGCGGGGGTGCTCGGCTGCGGATCCAGCCTTTCGTTGACGAACGGGCAAGCGCCGAACGTCAACGTGGTCGCGCCCGCTGGAACCGCGATGAACGCCGCGGTGCTTTACGTTGCCCCTGTCACCGGTCAACCGGTCCCGATCGTCGGAGTCCGGCCTGCCGCCTATACGCCGCTGCCGACTGCGGCGCCTGGCGGCTGGGTCCCGCCGCCTAACCCGGCGCCGACGTACTGGGGCGGCGACGTTCTGCAGCTGCAGATCGCCGCCGGCGTGGCGGTGCGAATGAGCGGCGCCCCCGATCTGGCCGGGGGGAAAATCACGATTGCCGATAACAGCGTGGCCGCGTTCAAGGCGACCGACTACGCGCTGCTGGGCGATTGTTCGTCGGCAACCGTATTTCAAGTGAATTCGGTGACCGCGACTGCACCTGCCTTGCTGTCGTACAAAACGTCGGGTGGCGTGATCCCGCCGCTCAACGCGTTGGGCCAACCCGGTTTCTCGATCATGACCTTTCCGATGGTCCAGCACGTCGACCAGGTTACGTACTACGTCGGCAAAGTGCCGAACAGCGTGTCACCTCAATTTCCGAACGGGCTGTCGGCACTGTATCGCTATTCGCTGAGCAGCAACAAGGCAGAGGAATTGGTCGAGAACGTCGAGGACATGGACGTCCTGTACGGCGTCGGCGCGGGCGGAGCGATGGCGGGGGGCAGCTTTAAGCGGGCCGACACGATGACGGCGGCGGACTGGTCCAACGTGATCAGCGTGCGGGTGTCGGTCGTCGGCGTTGGCGATCAGTTGGGAGCGGCCCCGACGCCGCAAACGGTGCAAGTCCACGGCGCCGGCTCCGGCTGGGTTGTGCCGGAGACCCGGCTGCGGCAGGTGTTCACGGCCACCGCCGCGCTGCGCGACCGGCTTCAATGACATTACCTGGATGACGCCATGACGCGTGCAATCATCGATCGGTGCGGTTCGAAGGGTGAGCGAGGCATCGCCCTGATCGTCGGGCTGGTGATCCTGGCCGTTCTGAGCCTGATCGGGATTGCCGCCTTTTCGATCACGACGCAGGAAGAACGGATGGCCGGCAACTCGCGCGACCGGATGCGCGCCTTCGAGGCCGCCGAGGCGGCGCTGCGCGACTGTGAAGCCTTTGTGGCCGGCGGCACCGCGCCGTTTGACGGAACGGGTGGTACGTATCTGGTGACGCCGAACGCATCGACCACGCCGTCGATCACCGAAAGCGCACCGGCCCGGTTGGAGTCCTGGTGGCAGACGGGCGGGCACGTCCGGCAACTGCTGGACAGCAACGGCAACCCGTTCAACGGCAACGCACAGGCACCGGCCTGCATTGCCGAACAGTTCTGGGTCGTGCGCCCGGGTACGAATCCGACGGGCAGCGCGATCCCGGACTACGACAAAGCCTTTATTGCGCACATCACAGCGCACGGCTACGGGTTGAACAAGAACACCGTGGTCCGTCTTGAATCCTATTACGCAATGTAACTGCTGGGCTGCTGGTTCAGCGCGACCGGAGAACTTCGATGCACAGAACCTGGACGACAGGCACCGCCTCCGCAGCAGCGGCCGCACTGATGCTGGTAGCGGGCGACGCGGGCGCCCAGTACGCGGTGTCGCAGTACCCGGCCCTGACCGCCACGCCGCCGACCAACATCGTGATGACGGTCGATGACTCGGGCAGCATGCAGTGGGCCTACGTGCCGGACAGCATGTCCGGCAACGTCGGGACGCGCCGCTTTAATGCGGGAACGTTCAACGCGCTGGCGTACAACCCCAACATCACCTACCCGGCGCCGGTGATGATCACCAGCGCCGGCACGCAGCAGCTGGCGAGTTCGTTCACCGCGGCGCCGATCGACGGCTTCAACACGGCGGCCGGCACGGTCGACCTGTCCGCTAACTACCAGCCGACCTCCAGTTACTCGCCGGGTTCGTCGAGCCAGAACTTCTCTCCGGCCCCGAGCCAGGATCCCGCCCTGATTTGCAGCCCCGCTGCGAACTGCACAGGCGCTCCGGCGTATTACTACATCTATGTTCCGACGCTGACGAACTGCACATCGTCGGCGACCGACGATAACTGCTACCGGTACGTCAGGGTCAGCGCGACCTCGGGTCCGGGCGGCACCGACGAACGGCAGAATTTCGCTAACTGGTACACGTTCTACCGAACCCGCCACCTGATGATCGCCAGCGCGGCCGCGATCACGATGGCCGATCCGGTGCTGCAGCAGGCGCGCGTGACCTGGCGGGACTTCTGGACCTGTCAAGACTTGACCGCCGGCAACACGTGCCAGGGCTGGGACGGGGCCGTCGTCGACAACCGGATCCGCACATTCACAGGCACGCAGCAGACCAATTTCTACAAATGGCTGTCGCGCGTTCCGGCCAATAACTCGACACCGACCCGCGGGGCCTGGAAGTACATCGGCGATTATTTCAGCAACCAGAACCTGGGTGCCAACGGCCCATACGGCCTGAACCCGAACCCGCCGAGTGGAACCGCCCCCAGCGGTGAGGTCGCGTGCGTGCAGAACTACAACATCACGCTCACCGACGGCCAGTGGAACGGCGACAACAACGGGACGTTCTTCAGCACGGCAGACGCGAACGCCGTGACCCCGCTTCCCGACGGGAAAACCAACTACGCGCCGTCGACCAGCGCCCCGATGGCGATCTACAGCAACGATCCGAACCGGGACACCTTGTCGGAGATTGCCTTTCACTACTGGTCCACCAACCTGCGGCCCGACCTGAACGGCAGCGCGACCGCCGTGTCGCCGTATTATCAGGTCACGACGGGCTCGCCGCCGACCACGGCCGACTACTGGAACCCGCAGAACGACCCGGCCACCTGGCCGCACCTGGTGCAGTTCACGATCGGTATCGGGCTGACCGGCTCGATGACGGTGCCCGGCCTGCCCTGGTGGGGCAACAGCGTGGGCACGCAGTATCTGCTGAACTCGACCACGAACGCCGGCTATACGAACCTTTGGAACGGATCGATGGCCTGGCCCGCGATCAACAACAGTGCTTCGCAGGGCGACCCGGGCAAGGTGTACGACCTTTGGCATGCGGCGGTCAACAGCCGGGGCCTGGCGTTCAGCGCCGAATCGCCGGCCGACCTGATCGGTGCGCTGAAGGCCAGCCTGAACCGGATCAAGGCGCCGCTGGCCGCTCAGTCGGCCGCGGCCACCAGCTCGTCAACCCTGAACAGCGGTACCGTCGTCTACCTGGCGAGCTTCACGTCGTCGGACTGGCATGGCACGTTGAAGGCTTATGGGATCACCAGCGGCGCGCTCAACACGACCCCGACCTGGACCACCGACAGCGCGGGCAGCTTCGCGTCGGCGACAGGCCGCAGCATCGTCACATCGAGCACCGCGACCACGACCGGGGCGCCGTCGGTGGGCAACGGCACTGCGTTCTCGGCCTCGAGCGCGGCCTTCAGTTCGATGTGGAGCTCGGTGGCCGGCGCCAACGCCAACATTCTGAGCTGGCTGCGCGGGGACGCGACGCAGGAGATGCGCAACGGTGGCGCCTACCGCAACCGGAACACGACCGTGCTGGGAGACGTCGTCGATTCGGGTCCGACGTTCGCGTGGCACGAGGATTTCGGCTATGCGGTGCTGCCCGAGGGGATGGGCGCGACGCCGAATTACCTGTCGTTCATTTCGACCAAGGCGAGCGCCGCCGGGTCGATCTACTCCGGCAAGGGGATGGTGTACGTCGGCGCCGACGACGGCATGCTGCATGGCTTCGACGCGACCACGGGCAAGGAGGTGTTCGGCTATGTGCCGCACAACGTGATCCCGAACCTGCCGGCTCTGGCCGACCCGGGCTACGCGCACCAGTTCTACGTCGACCAGACGGCGTACGTGGGCGACGCCTGCGTGGGCGGCGGCCCGACCAGTTGCAGCTGGAAGACGGTGCTGGTCGGGACCACCGGCGCCGGGGGCCAGGGCGTATTCGCGCTCGACATCACCAGTCCGCCGTCGATGGAGTCGACCGGCAGTGCCGCCAGCAACGTGCTGTGGGACCTGGATGGCAAAGGGACCAACAACCCGAACGGCGATCCGGATCTGGGCTTTCCGATCGGCACACCGATCATCGCCCGCCTGAACAACGGCGACTGGTCGGCCATCTTCGGCAACGGGTATCTGAGCTCGCGTGGATGCGCGGTGCTGTTCATCGTGCGGCTGTCGGACGGTCTAGTGCAGAAAATCGACACGTCCGGGGTCTCGCAGGCGTCGACCTGCACGGCGAGCAACATCAACGCCGGCAACGGCCTGGGCCCGGTTACGCTTTCGGATGTCAACGGGGATTTGATCACCGATTTCGTCTACGCGGGCGACCTGCAGGGCAATCTTTGGAAGTTCGATCTGACCGGCGCCAGTTCGGGCAGCTGGACCGTGGCGTTCGGCGGCCAACCGCTGTTCACTCCGAACACCGGCCAGCCGATTACGAGCGCGCCGGCGCTCGGTCCTGCGTTGCCGGGGCTGACCGGCACGATGGTGTATTTCGGCACCGGTCGGATGTTCGCGGCCGGCGACGCGGGCACGACGTCGACCCAGAGCTTCTACGGGATCCTGGACAAGGGCGGTTCGACGCCGGTTTCGGGCGGACAAGGCGCGCTGGTTCAGCAGACGATCACGAACGTCGGCACGACGCGCACCGTGAGCGCCAATACGGTGGCGCCCCCGAGCCTGGGCTGGTTCATGAACCTTCCGGACACCGGGGAGCGGGTGACGATGTCCCCGCTGCTGGTCAACGGCTTCGTGGTGTTCGCCACCGAGGTCCCGAGCTCCACGGTCTGCACGGCGAGCGGATCTGGGTGGATCATGGCCGTCTCGGCCACCACCAACACGGTCGGCGGGACCAACAATTTCTTTGCCGACAGCCCCGGAGTCAGCGGCATCCAGTCGACGGTCGGCGTGATCCAGGGCATCACCGTGCTGTCCGATCCGACAAACAAACAGGATCACTTCCTGGCGGGCGGCACCGGCGGCGTACAGGCCGGCGCGACGAAGGTCAACACCTTGACGGGCCGCATCTCATGGCACGAACTGGTCCGCTGAACCCCGTTTCTCCGAAAAAGCCGACGCCTATGTACCGCAAGCGTTCCTCCGGTTTTACGCTGCTCGAGCTGCTGATCACGGTGGTCCTGGTCGGCATTCTGGCCGCGATCGCGATTCCGTCGTATTCGGCGTACGTCACGCGCGGCCAGCGCACTGCCGCCAAGGCGGCGCTGGAGCAGGCCGCGCAGTTTCTGGAGCGCAATTACACGGTCTATGGCAACTACAGCACCGGGGCTTCGGGCGTGGCCGTGACACTGCCCAACCCCTTTGCTCCGACCGACGGCGGCCAGATCACTTACGCACTGTCGGCGACGTATCCGACGTCGCAGTCCTTTTTGCTGACCGCGGCACCGTGCGGCGGCGCCTCCTGCCCGTCCGGCAGCAATTCGACTTTCACCGATGCGGACTGCGGCACGTTGGCGCTGGATAACACGGGCGCGAAAAGCACCACAGGCGGCACGCTCAGCACCGACGCCTGCTGGTCGCGCTAGGGCGCCTTGAAGTTCGCCCCTCCCTGATCGGCCATCCACGCCACCGCGCGCGCCACTTCCACCGGATCCAGGTCCGCGCCGCCGCCCTTGGGCGGCATCGCCTTGTAGCCCTCGGTCGCATGCTTGATCAGTGTCTCCAGGCCCTGCGCGATCCGTGGGCGCCACGCCTTCTTGTCGCCGAGCTTGGGCGCGCCGGCAGCGCCGGAGCCGTGACAGGCGACACACAGGCCCGCGTACACGGCCTCGCCATCCTTCAGCGTGCGCGCCGGCGTGCCGATCGACGCGAATTCAAGCCGGCCGACCGGCGCCAGCCGCGCCGCGATCGCATCCGGAGTCATCGCGGCGGGCGTCTTCGCGTGCAGCGGCCGGAACACGAAGTTTCCTGCCACCGCGATCAGCGCTGCGACCGCGACGTAAATGAGCAGGTAGGGCGGGAAAATGCGCTTCGAAGGCGGATCGGTCATACGTCGCTCTCGGGCCCGCTGTCGGGCCAGTTGAGCGCGAAGTATATCGGCGCCGGCGCGCGGCTTGCACGCGGTTGGACGGTGCGGGCAGCAGTCGGTAAGCTGTTTGCTTCCGCGCCTGTAGCTCAGTGGATAGAGTGACGGCCTCCGAAGCCGTAGGTCGCAGGTTCGACTCCTGTCAGGCGCGCCAGGATGGGATGCGAGGGGCTGGGCTGGCCCCTCGCGCTCCCCAGCCAACGTGAATGGAAATTTCGTTTCTCATTTCGCCATGACAGGACTTCATCCCGCCTCGCCACGGCCGACCGAGATCACGCTGCACTCGGAATCGCGCGTGCTGGAGATCGCGTTCAGCGACGGCCGCACGTTCCGGCTGCCGTACGAATTCCTGCGCGTTAACTCGCCCTCGGCCGAGGTGCGCGGGCACGGTCCCGGCCAGGAGCAGCTGCAGGTCGGCAAGCGGGATGTGACGATCGTGTCGGCCGAGCCGGTCGGCTACTACGGGTTGCAGCCGACGTTTTCCGACGGCCACTGTACCGGCATCTATTCGTGGGACCTGCTCTATGAGCTCGGCCTGGGCCAGGAAAACCTGTGGGCGCAGTATCTCGAGCGCTTGCAGGCTGCCGGGGCCAGTCGGGATCCATCGGCGGCGGCGCAACCCACGCAGCCCTCCGGCCATAGCTGCGGCAGACACTGAGGCGTGCGCGATGAGCGAGGATCGCACCACGCATTTCGGGTTCCGGCGCGTTGCCGAGGACCAGAAGGCGGCGCACGTGGAGCGTGTTTTCAGTTCCGTGGCGCCGCGCTATGACCTGATGAACGACGTGTTGTCGGGCGGACTGCATCGGCTGTGGAAGGCGTTCACGATCCGGCAGGCTGCCGTGCGCCCCGGAATGCGCGTGCTGGACGTGGCAGCCGGCACCGGCGATCTGGCGCGGGCCTTCGTGCGCGAGGTCGGTCCGGAAGGACTCGTCGTGCTGACCGACCTCAACGCCCGGATGCTGACGGCCGGTCGCGACCGTCTGCTCGATGAAGGACGGATCGTGCCGGCCGTCCGCTGTGACGCTGAACAGCTTCCGTTTCCGGATCGCTGCTTCGATGTGGTCAGCGTGGGCTTCGGACTGCGCAACATGACCCACAAGGAACAGGCGCTGGCTCAGATGCGCCGCGTGCTGCGGCCCGGCGGTCGCCTGCTGGTTCTGGAATTTTCGAAAGTCTGGCAGCCGCTGGCGCCGCTGTACGACGCGTACTCGATGCGGGTGATGCCCTGGCTCGGCGAACGGATTGCCGGAGACGGAGCGAGCTACCGCTACCTGGCTGAATCGATCCGGGTGCATCCGACTCAGCAGGAGCTGGCCCGGATGATGGAGCAGGCCGGACTCGAGCGCGTGCAATGGTTCAACTTCGCGGCGGGCATCTGCGCCTTGCACGTCGGGTACGCGCTGTGAAGGTCGGGGGTGCATCCGTGCCGACCAGATGGACAAGGGTTCGACGCTGGCTGGTGGGCGCTTGCGTGCTGGCGGTGGCCACCGGCGCCAGTGGCGAGAGCGCAATCCAACGCCGGCCGACCGGCACGCCCAACTCGCATCGCGAGGCCAGCCCGACGGCGCCGGCGACCCGGGATACGCCGGGTGGACCGGCTGGCTCAACGGCGCCGGCAGTCTCGCCGTCGGCGCGCCATTGGTGGCTCGCGCTGCTGACGACGATGGCGGCCGGTCTTGGCGTGGTCGCGCTGCTGGCGGTGCGGCGACGCGCACGGCCGTTGCCGCCTGCGCCGACCTATGGCGAGGGCTGGCAGGGCATCGGGGGTCCTTCGTATGCGCCGCGCCCGACCACGGAGCGCATCGAGCCGCGCACCGGTAAGCCGGACACGACGCGGGGCGGAGGCAGGCGCGAGGCGGCGCGCCGGCAGGACGGTTTCAGACGCCCGTTTGGAGTACCCACCGACTTCGACGCGTCGGCGTTCCTGGCCAGCGCCAGGCAATCGTTCGTGCGGCTGCAGTCGGCCTGGGACCGCTCGGACCTGAACGACCTGAACGAGTGCACGACCGATGAAATGTTCAATGCGCTGACGCACGAGTTGCGTGTACGGGTCGGTGCGAGCCGCACCGAGGTGGTCGAGCTGACCGCGAGCCTGCTGGCGATCGAGACCGCGGCCGGAGAGTATCGGGCCAGCGTCCGGTTTTCGGGAAACCTGAAGGTCAACGGCGAAGACGAGCGCCTGGACGAGGTGTGGAACCTTTCCAAGCCGGTCGACAACTCCAGCGGATGGCTGCTGGCCGGCATCCAGCAGCTGAACTGAGCCGCCGGCCGCCGTCCGTGTTGCAGCAATTCGCGTCCGACGCTGCGCTGGAAGGCCTGAATTACCTGCTGCGGCGCGAGCGGCCGGCGCGCGAGCTGCTGCGCCCGCTCGCCGGACGGACCGCGCGGCTGCAGGCCGGCCCCCTTGTGTTGCAGTTCGCGGTCGCGGCGGACGGTTCGGCGCTGGCCTCGGACGCCGATCCGCACGTGACGATCGACATCGGCGCACGCGCGCTTGCCGCGGGGCTGTCCGATCCGGCCGCGTTGCTGAAGGACGCGCAGGTATGGGGCGACGCGGAATTCGCACAGGTGTTGTCGCGCGTGGCCGAGCGACTTCGGCCGGACCCCGAGGAGGATCTGTCGCGGCTGGTCGGGGACGCTGCGGCCGTTCGGATCATGGGCGCCCTGCGGACGGCACGGGATGAAGTCGCGGACAGCGGGGCGCGAGCGGCGCGGCAGTTGGCGGACTATCTGGCCGGTGAGCGGGAGTGGCTCGCATCGCGCGGCCCGTTCGAGCGGTTTGTTGCCGAGGTGAACGAGCTGGCCCAGGCGGCCGATCGCCTGGCCGAGCGGGCAAGCCGGCTGCGCTGAGCCGATGCTGCGCCTGCTGCGGCTGCTGCGCATCGTCACGGTCGCGTTCCGCTACGGGCTGGACCAGATCGCGCTGGCCAATCTGAGCCACCCGCTGCTGGTGCGGCTGGTGCGGCTGGCCGCGGTTGGGCGACGGCTGCGCCGCCCGCGCGCCGAGCGGCTGCGCCTGGCGCTGGAAAGCCTCGGACCGCTGTTCGTCAAGTTCGGACAGCTGCTGTCGACCCGCCGCGACCTGCTGCCGGAGGACATCGCCGACGAGTTGGCCCGACTGCAGGACCGCGTGCCTCCGTTCGATTCGGCGCTGGCGGTGCGCGAGATCGAGCGGGGGCTGGGCCGCCGCATCGCAGAGGTGTTCTCGTCGTTCGACCATACGCCGGTGGCGAGCGCCTCGATCGCGCAGGTGCACCTCGGCGTGCTGGCGCACGGCCCGCATGCGGGCCGTGAAGTGGCGATCAAGGTGCTGCGGCCCGGCATGCGCTCGGTGATCGACCGCGATCTGCAATTGATGGATGCGGCCGCGGTGCTGGTCGAGCGCCTGTGGCGCGACGGCCGGCGGCTGCGGCCGCACGACGTGGTCGACGAATTCCGCAAGACGCTGCACGACGAGCTCGACCTCACGCGCGAGGCGGCCAATGCGTCGCAGCTGCGGCGCAACTTCGCCGCCTCCGCGCTGCTGCGCATTCCCGAGATGATTTGGGACTATTGCCGCGAAAGCGTGCTGGTGATGGAACGGATGCATGGCGTGCCGATCAGCCAGGTCGACCGCCTGCGCGAAGCCGGCGTCGACTTCAAGAAGCTCTCGCGCGACGGCATCGAGATCTTCTTCACCCAGGTGTTCCGCGACGGTTTCTTCCACGCGGACATGCATCCGGGCAACATCTACGTCAGTGTCGATCCGGCCGAGCTCGGGCGCTACATCGCGCTCGACTTCGGCATCGTGGGCACGCTGACCGACACCGACCGCGACTACCTGGCCCGCAATTTCCTCGCGTTCTTCCAGCGCGATTATCGGCGCGTGGCCTCCACGCACCTGGAATCGGGCTGGGTGCCCCGCGGCACCCGGGTCGACGAGCTGGAAAGCGCGATTCGCGCGGTGTGCGAGCCGATTTTCGATCGCCCGCTGAAGGACATCTCCTTCGGCCAGGTGCTGGTGCGGCTGTTCCAGACGTCGCGCCGTTTCAATGTCGAGATTCAGCCCCAGCTGCTGCTGCTGCAGAAGACGCTGCTGAACATCGAAGGGCTGGGCCGGCAGCTCGATCCGGACCTGGACCTGTGGAAGACCGCCAAGCCGTTCCTGGAATCGTGGATCAAGCGGGAAGTCGGGCTGGCCGGCCTGATCGAGCGGCTGCGCGCCGAGGCGCCGCAGTGGAGCCGCCTGCTGCCGCAGTTGCCGCGCCTGACGGCCAACGCGCTGAGGGCGGTGGAGAACCAGGAGCGCGTGCTGGCCGAGCTCGCCGAGCTGCGGCGCGCCAGCGCGCAGCGCAACCGCTGGCTGGCCGCCGGCGTTTCGCTGCTGGCCGCGATCGTGCTGATGCTCGGCTGGGCCTTCCTCGGATTTCGACTGCCCCGACTGTGAAGGTCGAGCTACCTATGGAGCTACCTATAATCGCTTGCGAGCCATTGCGAGGTGGTGCTTCTCGAAGCTGAGGTTCACGGTATGAATCTGGTGATCCTGGCGGCCGGCCAGGGCAAACGCATGCGATCGGATCTGCCCAAGGTGCTGCATCCGCTTGCGGGCCGGCCGCTGCTGGCGCACGTGCTCGAAACGGCCCGCTCCGTGGCCGGCGCGCTAGGACTGCCCGCCGAGGTGGTCGTGGTCGTCGGGCACGGCGGCGCGCGGGTAGAAGAAGCGCTCGCCGGCTATGAGGGGATCCGATTCGTCACGCAGCAGCCGCAGCTCGGTACCGGGCACGCGGTTCTGCAAGCGGTGCCGATGCTGCACGATGCCGGGCCGACACTGGTGCTGTATGGCGATGTTCCGCTGATCCGGGCGACCACGCTGGTCGGCCTGCTGCGGGCCGCGGGTGACGGGGTCGCGCTGCTGAGCGCGCGGGTGCCCGATCCGACCGGCTACGGGCGCATCGTGCGCGACGCCGCGGGTCGCGTGACGCGGATCGTCGAGGAGCGCGACGCGAGCGACGCCGAGCGCTCGATCGACGAGATCAACACCGGCATCCTGGCGGCCCCCACGCTGCGGCTCAAATCCTGGGTGGCCCAACTGCGCAACGTCAATGCGCAGCGCGAGTACTACCTGACCGACGTGATCGAGCTGGCGGTGCGCGAGGGCGCGCCGGTGACTGCCTGCGTGGCTCCGGACGCCAGCCAGGCGCTCGGCGTGAACAGCAAGTCGCAGCTGGCACAGCTGGAGCGGATCGTGCAGCAGAACAGCGCCGAGCGCCTGATGCAGTTGGGAGCGACGCTGGCCGACCCGGGCCGCGTCGATGTGCGCGGCGACGTCAGCGTCGGAGTCGATGTCTTCATCGACATCGGCTGCGTGTTCGAGGGGCGGGTCGAGCTGGCCGACCGCGTCAAGGTGGGCCCCTACTGCGTACTGCGCGACACGACGGTCGGCCCCGGCACCGAAGTGGCCGCTTTTTCACACCTGGACGGCTGCCGGATCGGCGCCTCGGCACGGGTCGGGCCGTACGCGCGGCTGCGGCCGGGAGCGAGCCTGGACGACGAGGTCCATATCGGCAACTTCGTCGAGGTCAAGGCGAGCCGCGTCGGCCGAGGCTCCAAGGCGAACCACCTTGCCTACATCGGCGATGCAGAGGTCGGTTCGCGCACCAACATCGGTGCCGGAACGATCGTTGCCAATTACGACGGGGCGAACAAGCACAGCAGCCGGATCGGCCAGGACGTTCAGGTCGGCAGCAACAGCGTGCTGGTGGCGCCGATCGAGGTCGGAGACGGCGCGACGATCGGGGCCGGATCCACCGTGTGCCGCGAAGTTCCACCGGGCGGCCTGACGCTGGCGCGCGCACGCCAGGTCACGATCGCCGGCTGGAAGCGACCGGCGAAGAAGGCCAAGGACTGACTTGGAGGCGCAACGAATGTCGACCCTTGAATCGGTGTTGCACGGCGAGGTGGTGCGGCTGCTCGACGGGCTCGGAGTCGACCCCGCTTCGCTGGACGGCGACCTGGTCGCCCGCACGCCGATCGACGGCGGTGTCACGGCCCGCGTGCCCGAGGTGACGCCGGCGCAGGCGAACGCGGCGATCGAGGAAGCCGCGCAGGCCTTTCTGCGCTGGAGGCTCGTGCCGGCGCCGCGTCGGGGCGAGCTGGTGCGGCGCCTCGGCGACGCGCTGCGGCAAGCGCGCGAGGATCTGGGCCGGCTGGTATCGATCGAGACCGGCAAGATCGTCTCCGAGGGGCGCGGGGAAGTGCAGGAGATGATCGACATCTGCGACTTCGCAACCGGCCTGTCGCGCCAGCTGTACGGCCTGACGATCGCTTCGGAGCGGCCGGGCCACCGGATGATGGAGATGTGGCATCCGCTCGGGGTAACGGGCGTGATCAGCGCGTTCAATTTTCCGGTCGCGGTATGGGCCTGGAACGCGGCGCTGGCGCTCGTGTGCGGCGACCCGGTGGTGTGGAAGCCGTCCGAGAAGACGCCGCTGACCGCGCTTGCGGTGCAGGCGATCTTCGCGCGCGTCGCGCGCGAATTCGAGCGCGAATCGGGTACGCCGGCGGGCGGTCTGCTGCACGTGCTGACGGGCGGCCGCGGGCCGGCCGAGGCGCTGGCCGATCATCCGGCCGTGCGGCTGGTGTCGGCGACCGGATCCACCGCGATGGGGCGCGCGCTCGGCCCACGGCTTGCGCGGCGCTTTGCGCGCGCGCTGCTGGAGCTGGGCGGCAATAACGGGGCGATCGTCTGTCCCAGCGCGGACCAGGAGCTCGCGCTGCGCGCGATCGCGTTCGCCTGGATGGGCACAGCGGGTCAGCGCTGCACGACGCTGCGGCGGCTGTTCGTGCACCGCGATCTCGCCGACGGGTTCGTGCAGCGCCTGGTTCGGGTGTCCGGATCGGTCGCGGTCGGCGACCCGCTGGACCCGGGCACATTGGTCGGACCGCTGATCGATCGGCTCGCGTTCGACTCGATGCAGGCGGCGTTGAAGGAGGCGGCCTCCGATGGGGGACTTGTCGAAGGCGGCGCACGCGAGCACGCGGCGCGCTGGCCGAATGCCTGGTACGTGCGCCCGGCCGTGGCGTCGATGCCGCAGCAGCGCGGGCCGGTGCTGCGCGAGACGTTCGCGCCGATCCTGTACGTGATGCGCTACACGGACCTGGACGAGGCGATCGCCGCGCACAACGCCGTGGCCGCGGGCCTGTCCTCGTCGATCTTCACGCGCGATGCGCGCGAGGCCGAGCGCTTCATCGCCGCCGACGGATCCGACTGCGGGCTGGCCAACGTGAACATCGGTCCTTCCGGAGCGGAGATCGGTGGTGCCTTTGGCGGCGAGAAGGAAACCGGCGGTGGTCGCGAATCGGGTTCCGACGCGTGGAGGGCCTACATGCGCCGCGCGACCAACACGATCAATTTCTCGGGCGAGCTGCCGCTGGCGCAAGGCGTGAAGTTCGACATCGGCCGCTGATGAAGCGCATCGCCCGATCGAGGCGATTCTTGCCCGCTGCAGGCAGTCTGATGGCCGCCGATCGCAGTCTCAGTGATGTTGTTACCAGATGTGGCACCGTCAACGGGCGCGGCGTGCGTCACGTTAACGAATAACGTCATCCGGCAACGGAGGTCCTCGTGAAGCGCTCGATATCTCGCACTTTCGGACCGCGCATCGTCGCGTTCCTGCTGGCCGCCGTTGCACTCACCGCGACAAGCGGTTCGAACGCGGCGGTGTATCTGTCTGTAACGATCGCTCCGCCGGCGCTGCCGGTGTACGAGCAGCCACTCATCCCCGGGCCCGGGTACATCTGGACGCCGGGTTACTGGGCCTGGGGTCCCGAGGGATATTACTGGGTGCCCGGCACCTGGGTGCTCGCGCCGTTCGCTGGCGCTTTGTGGACACCGGGGTACTGGGGCTGGGGCGAAGGCGTTTATATCTGGCACACCGGTTACTGGGGCCCTCACGTGGGTTTCTACGGGGGCATCTGTTATGGATTCGGCTACACCGGCTTCGGATACCAGGGCGGGTACTGGGATCGCGGATCCTTCCGGTACAACCGTGCAGTGAATAACGTCAACGTGACGAACATCACCAACACGTACAACACAACCGTCGTGAACAATTCGTCGACAACGCGTGTCAGCTACAACGGCGGCTCCGGCGGTGTGCTGGCACGACCGAGGCCTGAAGACCGAATCGCGGAGCGCGAAACGCATACACCGGTGCTGCCGGTGCAGGCTCACCACGAGCTGGCCGCAGCCTCCAACCGCGCACTGCTCGCCTCGGTGAACAACGGTCGCCCGGCGGTTGCGGCAACGCCGCGACCGCAGCCGTTTGCGGGCAGGACAGCGCCCGCACGAAGCTTCTCGCAACAGGCTGCGGTACAGCCGCACCCGGTGCCGCCGGCCAACAGCGGGGCAGGCCGAACTCCACGGGTCACCAACGGGCAGCAGCTCGAGCGTCCGGATGCTCGCGTGAACGCGGCCGCCCCGCAGGGTTCACCCCCGGCGAGGATGTATCGGCAGGGTCCGGCACAAGGGCAGGCTCGTCCGGAAGCTCCGCCACAAGCGCAGATGCGCCCGCAGGGCCAGCCGCGTCCGGAAGGTCCAGCACAACCGCAGATGCGCCCGCAAGGGCAGGCGCGTCCGGGAGCTCCAGCACAAGCGCAGATGCGCCCGCAGGGGCCTGCGCGTCCACCGGCGCAAAGGCAGCCGCCGGCCGTCGCCTCGCAACAAGGCGGGCCGCCGCGCGAGGAGCGGGGGCCGCATGGTCCGGGCGATCGTCCGGGCGAACGCTAGCAGGCGGTTGCAAAGCTACTGCGCGGTCAAGGCCCGATTCAATGTCGTCGCCAGCCGTGCGCCCGCCAGCGCCAGCTGCGATGTGATCACGCGCTCGGCGCGCCGCCGGTAGCCGGGCGGCAACGAAACCGTCTCGGTGGGCACGCCGTCGCAGCTGAAGCCGGGGTAGTCGAGCGCGACGTCGCGCGCAAGCCGGTTCGATTCGGTCAGCCACTGGCCGACCGGCGCTTGGCGCAAAGCCGCAGGCACGCGACGCGCGCGCGCGATCAGCGACCGCAACGTCGGCTCGGACGGTTGCTGGCCGCTGCCGGCGTGCAGCGCGGAGGCAAGCAGCCGCACGTCCCAGGCGGCGTGCAGCGTCCAGGCCGACGCGCCGGCGCCGCCACCGAAGTCGACGTGCACGAGGTTGCCTCCCTGCGCATAGTCGGCTGCGTGCAGCGGCTGATGCAGGTCGGCGACCAGGTGTGAGATCCATTTCAGGGCGTCGCGGCGTTGCGCAAGCGGGGCACCGCGGTCCGCGAGCTGCGCGAGCATCGCCTCGATCCGCCCGCTGGCGCAGTGCTGCTGCGGGCACCAGGTCCGTTGGCGGGGAACCGCCCCGCAAACCGGCACGTTGTCGTAATGCCAGTTCGGCCGGTCCGCGCGCGTGCCGCGAATCTCGTCGGCCCACAGCGAGACCTCGGCCAGGCTTGCGCGGCCGGAAGGCCGCCCGTCGCGGTCGCGGTCACCCTCGAGCAGCCGCGCAAGCTCGGCCCGGGCTCCCGGCGCGAGCAGCGCATCGGCCACCGCGCCGATCGCGCGATGGCCGAGAGGACCCCATGCGCTCGCAGCCTGCGACAGCAGCATGAAAGCGAGGCCGGCCAGGAACGTCGCCATCTCGATGGCTTGAATCGTCGCTATACGGGCTCAGAATAGCGACCGTAAACGATGCGGTGACCACCACGGCAGGCAATCAGAACGACGCGATCGCATGACGGCGGACGCGTTCGATGCACTCGATCGCAGGATCGATTACCTTTCGGACCGCGTGGTCGTGATAACCGGCCAGCCGGGTACGATTCGGCGCAACCCGACTGCTCGCACAAAAGGGGAAACAAAATGACAGGGAGACGACGGTTTCTGATGGATACGGGCGCGTTGGGACTCGGGATTGCGGCGGGCGGCGCCAGGGCCGGAACGACCGACATTCAGCCGAGTGTTCCGCCTCTGGCGGCTGCGGGCGAGGCGCCGCGGGTGACGGACGCGCCCGCTGCGGCGCTGCCTGCGGTGACGCTGCTGTCGATGCGTCATGCGGGCGGCCACGAGTCGCTCGGGATCCGATTCGACGACGGAGTATTCGACGTGGCGCAGGCTGCCGGCTTGCTCGGCTTGCAGGCGCCGCTGACGATCGAACAGCTGCTGCGCGAAGGCAGCTGGCCTCAGGTCGAGGCGGTAGTCGCCGGCACCCGCTCGGCCAACCTGAGCCAGACGCTGACGCCGGAATCCTCGATCTCGTTTGGTCGCCTGTTCACGAATCCGGGCAAGATCGTCTGCGTCGGCCTGAACTATCGCAAGCATGCGCAGGAAATCGGGATGCCGGTCCCGAAAGTCCCGATCCTGTTCAACAAGTTCAACAACAGCCTGGCGCCTCACAACGGCGTGATCCGGCTTCCGCCGCGCGAAGTGTCCTACAAGTTCGATTACGAGACCGAGCTGCTGGTCGTGATCGGCCGACACGCGCGCAACGTCCCCGAGGCCCAGGCGCTCGATGCCGTGGCCGGGTATTGCACCGCCAATGACTTTTCGGCACGCGACCTGCAACTGGAGACGGGCGGCCAGTGGATGATCGGAAAGACGCTCGACGCGTTCGCGCCGATCGGTCCTTACTTCGTATCGGCCGCGCGGGTGGGGGACCCGAACAACCTGAAAATCGAAACGCACGTGAACGGCGAGGTGCGTCAATCCTCGAACACCAGCGATTTCATCTTCAACGTGCAGCAGGTGATCTCGTATATCTCGCGCCACTTCGCGCTGGAGCCGGGCGACATCATCTACACGGGCACGCCGCAGGGCGTGATTCAGGGCATGCCGCCGGAAAAGCGGGTCTGGCTGAAGGCCGGCGACCAGGTGGTGAGCACGATCGAAAAGCTGGGCAAGCTCAGTTTCACGTTGGCCTGAGGCAAGGGGGCGGTCGGTTGCGGTTCTGCTCCAATTTTCCGTGACCGACCCCGCGGCCGGGCACCGCCGGACCATTGTGCTGCTGTCGCTGGCAGCGTTCGCCGCCGCCGCGTCGATGCGCGCGTGCGATTCGCTGTTGCCGGCGCTGGTGCGGGGGTTCGGCGTCACGACCGGCCAGGCGGCCCGCACCGTCTCGATGTTTGCCCTGGCGTACGGCCTGATGCAGATGCTTTACGGGCCGCTCGGCGACCGTTACGGCAAGCTGCCTGTGATCGCGCTGGCCGCCTCCGCCAGCGTGGTGACCAGCCTGGGCGCGATGCTGGCGCCCGGAATCGGGTGGCTGATCGGCTTTCGGGCTGTCAGCGGCGCGGCCGCCGCGGCGATCATCCCGCAGTCGATGGCGTGGATCGGCGACCAGATCGCATACGAGCACCGGCAGGCGACGCTCGCGCGCTTCCTGATGGGACAGATGCTGGGGTTCATCAGTGGCCAGCTCCTCGGGGGCGTTTGCGCCGATTTTCTGGGCTGGCGCTGGACGTTCGGCTTTCTGGCGGCGATGTACCTGGCTGCGGCCGTCGCATTGTGGGCGCAGGCGGGCCGGTTCGGCGCCGCGACAGCCGGTGCATCCGTGAGCTTCGGTCGCCGGATCGTTGCGATCGGCCGGGACAGCTGGCCGCGCGTGATCTTTGCGATCGTGTTTTTCGAAGGGATGGCGGTATTCGGCGCGCTGGCCTTCATACCGTGGCACCTGCACCACCGCTTCGGCGTGTCGCTGACGCTGGCGGCGCTTGCCCCTGCTGCCTTCGGCCTCGGCGGCATCGGTTACGCGCTGTTCACGCGCCGCCTGCTGGCCAGGCTGAGGGAGGCCGGTTTGGTCCGTGTCGGTGCCGCATGCCTGGCAATCGCGCTGGTCGGGCTGGCGCTGGGCGGCAGCTGGCTGCTGGCGGTCCCCGAAAGCGCGCTGCTCGGGATCGGCTACTACATGCTGCACAACACGCTGCAGACAAACGCCACCCAGATGGCGCCGGCCAACCGCGGCACCGCGGTGTCGCTGTTTGCGTCGTGCTTCTTTCTGGGTCAGTCGACCGGTGTGTCGATCGCTTCTGCGATGGTCGAGTGGATCGGCACGCCGGCCGTGTTCACCGCTTCAGCTCTGCTGCTGATCACGCTCGCGACCGCGTTCGCGGCTGCGCTGCGCCGCCGGCCCGCGGCGGCGCTTTAGCCGTCGAGGAGCCTACTGACGGGTCCCTGACGCGGAGCCGCCGCTCGCCGAAGCTGCCGCCGTCTGTTCAGGTTGAGCCGTCTTCTGGTGGGAATCGAAATAGCGGCTGATCACGACCACCACCGCCACCGATCCGAGCATCAACGCAAAGGTCAGCAGCGGACCTTTGACGGGACTACGCCTGGGTTTCATTGCAAGCTCCAAAGTTAAAGAAGAATCCGTTGCAACGCCGGCTCGCGACAGCACTTCGAACGGAGTGCCGTCATCAAAGCGCGCGGGCGCAGCCCCAACGCACGCGCCACAGTCGGCTGCCGGTCGAAGCGATCAGGATAATTTTTTCGCAATGCAGCGCGCGCGGCAAGTGGATCTGGGTCAAAACCATCCGCATGGATGACCCCCTTTTTGATCGGGTTCTGGTACGGACGGATGACTCGTCCTTCGGAAAGCCGGTTTCATCGGTCCATCAGCGCCTTCGCTCGGATGCATCGAATCCCCTTCCGGCTCTAGACCTAGACTGCCTCAGCCCTGTAGCGACGGGGCGGGTGACCTTATCAGTTCGATCACAACCGCAACGGAGGAGTCGATGAAGCAGACGGCACGGTTTCTTGCAGTGGTGGCCGCGGGAACGTTGCTGGCATTGCCGGCGGCTCGCGGCGAGGACAGGCCCTATACGGAAGGCCACGTATGGACCATCACGATGGTGAAGGTCAAGTACGGGATGCGCGACACGTACCTGAACGAGGTCCTTCCGCTGCGCAAGAAGATAGAAGAAGGGGCCAGAAAGGAAGGCCTGCTGCTGTCCTCGCATACCCTGGTCGGTGATCCGGCGAATCAGGGTGATTTCGATGTGATGTTCCTGCAGGAATTCAAGAACTGGGCAGCCTTTGACGGCATCACCGCGAAGATGGATCCGATCGTGGAGAAGATCATTGGCCCGCAGGACAAGCAGGACCAGGTCGTGGTCAAGCGTGCCGAGGTGCGCGAGGTCCTGGGCGAAAAGGCGATGCTGGAGCTGCTGCCGAAATGAGCTGAAGGCCTCAAGCGGCCAAAACAGCGCGGCGCCTGGACGTCGCGGCCGAGGCACTCGCGAATACGACGATGGCCACGGCCGCGAGCGCCGCTTCGACGTACAGCATCGCGGACGCGCCGAACCGGGTATAGGCCCATCCCTCGATCAGGCCCATGTACAGAATCGGCGTGTTCGAGAGCGACGCGTACACGTTGTACTGGGTCGCCGCCCCGGCCGCACCGATCGTTTCCAGCACCACCGCTGAGAAGCCCGCATACCCCATGCCGTTCAAAACCGCATAGAGCAGCGTGAATACGGCAAACATGCTTTCGGTGTGCGGGGCCAGCGCCATCGCCACCGCGCACAGCGCCTGCGCCGCGCCATACAGCAGATACGCGGTCTTGCGATCCAGTCGGTCGCAGAAGAGGCCGCCGATCAGGCAGCCGAACGCGCATGCAAAGCCGCCGAGCGTGCCGTTGATCAGCGCGACGGTATCGGCGCTGGCGCTCCATCCGTCCGCCACGGCGGCCCAAAGATTGGAAGCGGCTCCCGTCGTGACCGGCACAAAAACCACCAGCAGCGCCAGGAAGCCGCGCCGCGACCTTGCCAGCGTCCAGAGGCCCTTCAACACGGCTGTCAGGTTCGACCACTGCTGCTTCAAGGCCGGTTGGAACCCCCCGCCGGCGTTGTGCTGCCCCATGCCACGGGAATGCTCGCGCGCCGGCTCGGGAACCCACATCAGCGCCAGCGTGCACAGCACACACGCCCCCCCCAGCACTGCAGATGAGATCCAGGGCGCCGACAAGTGCTGCGCCATCCACAGTCCCGCGCCTCCCCCGACACCCTGGCCACCCAGGTTGCCGGCCTGAAACCATCCGCTGGCGCGTCCTTTCACCTGATCTGCCGTATGGTGCGCAATCAGCGCTTCGGTCGACATCGCCAGAAATGTGGTTGCGGCGCTCATCAGAAGCACCAGCGCGGTCAACAGCGGCAAATCGCGGGCCGTTACCGGAATCAGTCCGCATGCCGCGATTCCGGCGGCTGTCAATGCGGCGCCGATCGCATACCAGGCTTTTCGATTCAGCGTGGTGTCGGCGAACGGGGCCCAGAGGAACTTCCAGGTCTGGGGAAACAGGTCCGCGGCGACGACGGCCGCGATTTGCGACGCGTCGACGCCTCGTTGGGAGAGCTGGTAGGCCAGCGTGACCACCACGAAGCCCGAGCAGATCCCGAACGGCAGGATCAGCACCAGGTAGATGAACGGGTGCGGTGGCCGCGCGGCAGCCGGATCGGCGCGCGTCATCCCCGAGCGCTCAGGCGTGGCCGTGCATCCATCGCTTCAGCAGCGGCACCATCGCCAGCAGCACCAGGCCGGGGCCGATCGAGCTGCCCACCAGGAACTGGTACAGCGGAAATTTCGACTCCGTCAGCATGCTCTCCAGCGTGCCGGCAAGGTAGTTGCCGATGCTGAACGAGCCGAACCACACCCCCATCATCAGCCCGACCATCCGCGTCGGAGCCACCTTGGTGACCATCGACAGGCCCACCGGCGAAATGCACAGTTCGCCGATGGTGTGCACGACGTACACGCCGGTCAGCCAGAGCGGGCTGATCAGGCCGAAGCGGTCGGCGCGCTGCTGCGCGAGCGCCAATATCACGAAGCCCAGACCCAGGATGATCATCCCGATTCCCATCTTGGTCGGTGACGAGGGTGCGCGCGGCGTGCGATCCATCCGGGTCCAGATCGCGGACAGCACCGGACCGAGCGACAGGATCGCGATGGGATTGATCGACTGGAAGAACTCCGCCGGAATCTCCCATCCGAATACGACGCGATCCGTCAGCTTGTCGGCGAACAGGTTCATCGTGCCGCCGGCCTGTTCGAAACCCATCCAGAAGAAGACGTTGAACAGGCCCAGCACGATGATCGCCAGCACGCGTTCAAAGTCCTGGCGCCCGCCTGCGCGCTGCGCCGAAAAAAGGATCCATGCCACCCCGGCGATCGGCAGAGCGACCTTTGCCTGCCAGGGCACGAGTGCCCACGCCGGGCCGGCCACTTGCCAAAGACCCAGGGCCGCATATACGAGCGGGATCGCGGCCAGGCTCAGAAGGGCCACGTGCAGCCAGTCGCGCGGCAGCAGGCGGTCAGAGCCCTCGCGCCCGGGCGGCAGCCCCGTGGTGCCGAGGCGCTTCTGACCGACCGTGAACTGCCACAGGCCGAAGGCCATGCCGACGGCGGCGGCACCGAAGCCCCAGTTCCAACCCCAGTGCACGCGCAAGTAGCCTGCCACGACCGGGGCCAGGCCGGCGCCCAGATTGATGCCCATGTAGAAATACGTGAAGCCGGCATCGCGGCGCGGATCCTTCTCCCCGTATTGCCGGCCGACGAGGGAGGAAATGTTCGGCTTGAAAAAGCCGTTGCCGACGATCAACAGGCCGAGCGCCAGGTGCATCAGCGCCGGCACCGTCATCGCCGCATTGCCGAACAGCATCACGGTGCCGCCGACCAGAATCGCCTTCCGGAACCCGAGCAACCGGTCCGCGATGTATCCGCCCACCAGCGGCGTCAGGTAGACGAGGCCCGTGTAGACCGCGTACACCTGCAGCGCATCCTCGCGCGTATAGCCGCCTGCCTTGACCAGATACAGAACCAGCAGGGCGCGCATCCCGTAGTAGCTGAAGCGCTCCCACATCTCGGTCCGGAACAGTGTCCACAAGGCGCGCGGCTGGCGCCGTTCGACAATCGACGGCGCAGCCGCCTCGGGAAGCGTGGTAGAAACCATGGGGCTGGGTCTTGCGCGGCCGGCGCAACGGGCTCCGACCCTCCTCCTGCATGTACAGTAGCCCGGATCGTGCATGGGGTGAAGCGCGTTGGGGTCGCATTTCGGCCGGATTCGCAACGGCCAGCTAAGAATTCCGTTCGGAGATCATCGCAATGCACAAACCACTGTCCATGATCGTGGTCCTGTCGGCGCTGGCGACACCGCCTTGGGCCGCGGACGCGCCGTCGTCGCCGGCCACAGCGCCGGGCGCACCGAACCCGTTCAGCGAACCGAGCCAGCTGCCCTACGCACTGCCCCCGTTCGACTCGATCAAGGATTCGGATTTCGAACCGGCCTTCGAGGCGGGCATGGTGGAGCAGCGGGCGCGGGTCGATGCGATCGCCCACGATCCGGAACCGGCGACGCTCGAGAACACGCTGGTTGCGCTGGAGCGGTCAAGCTTGATGCTCGATCGCGTTTCCAAGGTGTTCTTCAACCTGGACGGATCCAACACAGACCCGGACATCCAGAAAATCAAGTTGAAGATGACACCGCGGCTGGCCGCGCATCGCGACGCGATCCATCTGAATCCGGACCTGTTCGCCCGCGTCGAAACCGTATGGCGCGCCCGGGCCGAGTTGGGCGACCCCGAGGCCGCGCAGCTGGCGCAGCGCTATTACACGCTGTTCGTGCGGGCCGGCGCACGTCTGGGCGGACCCGAGCAGGAACGGCTGCGCAATCTGAATCAGCGAATCGCCGAGTTGAACACGCGCTTCGAACAGAACGCGCGCAAGGCGACCAACGAAGGCGCGGTCGTGGTCGACGACCGCGGGGCGCTGGACGGTCTGTCGCCCGAGCAGATCGGCGCGGCCGAACAGGCCGCCCGGGCCCGCGCACTGGAAGGCAAGTGGGTGATCGCGCTGCAGAACACGACGATCCAGCCGGTGCTGGCGCAGCTGAACAGTCGCGCGCTGCGGGAGCGGATCTACCGGGCCTCGATCGGGCGCGCGGACGGTGGCGACACCGACAACACCGCCGTGATCGCCGAGCTGGTCAGGCTGCGCGCCGAGCGGGCACGCCTGCTGGGCTACCCGGACCACGCCGCTTACGTTCTGGCCGACGAGGGCGCGGGCGCGCCCGCTGCGGTCAACCGGATGCTCGCGTCGCTGGCGCCGGCAGCGGTTGCGAAAGCCAACAGCGAGGCGGCGCACCTGCAGGCCTTGATCGACCGTCAGGCGCGGGCCGCTCACGCGCCGGCCTTCCGGCTGCAGGCCTGGGACTGGGCGTACTACGCGGACCAGGCGCGCAAGGCGCGCTTCGATTTCAGCGAATCGGAGGTCAAGCCGTATTTCGAGATGAACCGCGTGCTGCGCGACGGCGTCTTCTACTCGGCCCACGAACTGTACGGCCTGACGTTCAAGCCACGCGACGATCTTCCGCGCTACCACCCGGACGTGCGCATCTACGAGGTGTTCGACGCCGACGGCAGCGCGCTTGCGTTGTTCATGGCGGATCTGTATGCACGTCCGTCCAAGCGGGGCGGCGCCTGGATGAGCGAATTCGTCGGCCAGTCCCGGCTGCTGGGCACCCGGCCGGTGGTGGTGATCAACCTGAACCTGGCCAAGCCCGCGCAGGGTCAGCCGGCACTGTTGACATTCGAGGAGACCACCACGATGTTCCACGAGTTCGGCCATGCGTTGCATGGAATGCTGTCCGGCGTGAACTATCCGATGCTGCATGGCACCTCGACTCCGCGGGATTTCGTTGAGTATCCGTCCCAGTTCAACGAGATGTGGGCGCGCGAGCCGGCCGTGCTGGCGCACTATGCGCACCACTTTCAGACTGACCAGCCGCTGCCGCCGGCGCTGCTGGACAAGGTGCTGGCGGCCGAGAAGTTCGGCCAGGGGTACAAGACCGGCGAATATCTGGCCGCGGCCCTGCTCGACCAGTCCTGGCACCAGATCGGGCCCGACCAGGCGCCGCCGCCTTCGCGGGTGATGGCCTTCGAGAAGTCGTCGCTGCAGCGGGCGCGCGTCGACCTGGCGGCCGTGCCGCCGCGCTACCACTCGCCGTATTTCCTGCACGTTTTCAACGTGGGCTACGACGCGGCTTACTACGCCTACATATGGAGCGAGGTACTGGCGCGCGACACCGAGCAGTGGTTCCATCGACACGGAGGATTGAACCGCGCCAACGGAGAGTTCTTCAGGGCCAAGGTATTGTCGCGCGGCCGCTCCGAGGATCCGGAGCAGTTGTTCGAGAAGTTCTACGGGGGGCCGGCCGAAATCGGACCACTGCTGGAACGTCGCGGACTGGCGCCGGCGCTGCATAATGCCGGCCGACATTGACGATCACGAATTGACCACTACGAGGCGAACCGTTCAGTCGTTCGAAATGCTCCAGGCGTCGCCTGCGGCGCAGTGGCCGGCCGCGCCCGGCGAGGCCGACGCGCGCTGCGGGGTGCCGCTCGCCCGCGTCAAGCAGGCGCTGGCCCGCTTCGGTGACGGCCGGCCGGCGCTGGTGATCGATGTGGCGCGAGTGCGCTACAACGCCCGGCGCTTTGCCGCGGCAATGCCGTCCGTGCGCCCGCACTACGCGGTCAAGGCCAATTCCGACCGGCGCGTGCTGCAGGCGCTGGCGCAGCAGGGCGTCGGATTCGAGATCGCATCCTCGACCGAGCTGGACCTGGTGCGTTCGATCGGCGTGCCGGCGGCCGAGATCCTGTACAGCAATCCGGTGCGGGCCACTGATGCGATCGAATATGCGGCGCGCCGGGGTGTCGAGTGGTACGCCATCGACTGCGTGCAGGAGCTCGGCAAGTTCGCCGCATTGAAGCCCGACGCCAAGCTGTACCTGCGGATCGAGACGAGCAACGAGGGCTCGGACTGGCCGTTGAGCGGCAAGTTCGGCGCCGGCGAAGCCGACATCGATCCGATCATCGAGGAAGCCGTCCGGCTGAAGCTGGATGTCGCCGGGGTGACCTTCCATGTCGGCAGCCAGTGCCGCAACCCGGAGAACTGGCGTACGGCGACTCGAAGCGCGCGTGCGGTGTTCGAACGGCTGACCCGTGCGGGACTGCGCCCGCGTCTGCTCGACCTGGGCGGCGGCTATCCGGTCCAGCTGACCGAGGCGACGCCCTCGATCGAGGCGATCGGGACGCTGATCGGCCAGGAGCTTGCGCAGTTCAACCGGGATATCGAAGTGATCGCGGAACCGGGGCGATTCATGGTGGCCGATGCCGGCTGCTTCGTGGCACACGTGATCGGAACCGCGCTGCGCCACGGTCAGCGATGGATGCACTGGGACGCCGGCGTTTTCGGCGGCCTGTTCGAGACGATCGACGGCCTGCGTTACAACCTGCATGCGGAGCGCGACGGCGTGCGCGTTCCGTGGTACGTGGCCGGCCCCACCTGCGACTCGGTCGACGTGTGCATGCGCGACCAGTTGCTGCCCGAGAATATCGTCGAAGGGGATTCGATCTACGTGCTGAATGCGGGCGCCTACACGACCGCCTGCGCGAGCCAGTTCAACGGATTTGCGCTGCCTCAAGTCATTGTGATCGACACCCGTACGGATTGATCCCTGACCCGCGGGCGCGATCCGCACCGCTGCGCCGACGGCCGCTCAGTTGCCGATCGGCGACCGCTTAACAATCAGGACCGCGTGGTGATTGACACTCGAATCCAATGCTGGAAGCGGTGGCTTGTTGTGCGTCGCTTCAATTCGTTTCAATTTGTTTCAGCGTTCCCTCGAAGGGATTAACGGACCAGCGGGAAATTCCCGGTTGTCTGCGACGGCATGAAGGTCGATAGTTTTTTCCCCAAGCCATCCGAAGGAAGAGGCAAGCGCGATGAAACGCACAACTTTGATTGCAGGCACAGGGGTTGCGCTGCTCGCTGCCACGATCCTGGTTGCGTGCGGCGGCGGCGGGTCCTCCAGCGGCTCATCGGGAACACCCCGCATGATGGGAGCCAGCGGCGTGATCACAGGCTTCGGCAGCGTGTTCGTCAACGGCCGGGAGTTCGCCACCGGCATGCAGACGCAGGTGCTGGACGGCGATAGCGATGACGCGGCCTCCTCGACCACGGACCTGCAGGTCGGCATGACGGTCGATATCGACGCCGATAGCGGCACCGCCACGATGCTGCGTTTCACCAGCGCGGTCCGCGGCGAAGTCGACGCGGTCGACTCCACAATGAGCACCCTGACCGTGCTCGGGCAGACCGTGCGCGTTACCAGCGGCACGTCGTTCGCCGGCAACGTGTCCAACGGCCCCACCTCGGCGCCGGTCGCTCAGCTTTCCGATGTCCATGTCCACGATTACGTGGTCGCGTTCGGCTACCTCGAGTGCCCGGGTTCGAGTTGTTCCTCGGGGGCGACCAGCATCGTCGCGACGCTGGTCAACGAGCCCGCCTCGGTCGGCAAGTACCGGGTGCAGGGCTACGTGACCAACTACAGTTCCAGCACCAACAGCTTCACGATCAACGGCCTGACGGTCGACATCGCGACGACGGGCGCCTCGCCGACCGTGTGCAACACGATGAATTGCACGTTTGCCGACGGCGACTTCGTGTCGGTGCGCTCGACGATGGCCCCGACCGGCACGTTCGCCGCCATGGGGAGCACGCTGACCCTGACGGCCGGCGACGTGAAGCTCAGGCCCGTGGCTCCGACCTTTGCGGTGGGCAGCACGGTCACGATCGAGGGCCCGGTCAGCCAGCTGAGCGGCACCCGCTTCATGGTGCGCGGAATCACGGTCGACGCCTCGGGCATCGCCTCCAGCGTAACCGGCCTGGTCGACAACCAGATCGTCGAAGTCACCGGCACGATATCTTCGAGCAACACGCTGACCGCCACCTCGATCGAGGTGGAGCGGTTCGCCACGTTCGCATTGATGGGAGCGCTCGACTCGGTGTCGACTACCGGCTTCTCCGTTCTCGGCCAGCCGTTCAGCGTGACCAGCAACACGCGCTTCGTCGACTGGTCCAAGGGCATGCGTCCGTTCAACTCGAGCAACTTCTCGACCGTCCTGACGGGCAGTGACCAGGTGATCGTCAGCGGTTATCCGTCCGGCAGCGGCAACGTGGCCACGCGGGTCGAGCGCATTCCGACTCCGAGCTCGCCGAAGGCCGGCGTGGAGGGCGTCGTCAGCGCCGACAGCGCCTCGGCGGACACGATGACGGTGGCCGGCATTACGGTGACGCTGAATTCGAATACGAAACTGTTCTACTCCGGCGCCGGATCGGCGCCGACGCTGCCCGGTTTCTTCAATGCGATCACGACCAACACCACGGTCGCGGCGGCGTTCGGAGTGCCAGGGTCGGGCGCCGGCACGATCACGGCGGCCGACGCCGCGGTGCTGCGGCTAGGCTCGCACTGGGGCGACGGCGACTGAGAGGGCGCGCCGGCTGGGGCGGAAGGAGCCTCACGGCTCCTTCTGCCGCGTCGTTACCGATACCCCCCGTCCGGCATCAACACCTGCCCGACCAGGTAGGGCAGCGTCAGCAGGTGGGCCACGCACTGGCCCATCTCTTGTGGCGTTCCCCACCGTCCCATCCATATTTTCGCGCTCTCGGTGGCTCTCACATCGTCGGGCAGCGTGTCGTTCAGTGCGGTCTGGATCCACCCGGGCGCCAGTGCGTTCACGCAGATCCGCATCGAGGCCAGCGGCTGAGCGGCATTGCGCATCAGCAGATTCGCGCCCGCTTTCGACGCGTCGTAATGGGCAGAAACCGGATCGTAGGCATTGACCCCGTTGGAAGACGTGACCAGCACGATCCTGCCTTTCCATTCGTCGACCACCGGGTTGTCGCGCATCATCATTGCGGCGTACTTCAACACCAGGAATGATCCGGTCAGGTTGGCATTCAGAACGGTGTCCCACTCTTTCTGGGTCTGCTCGAAAAATTCGGTATTCGGCGAAATGGCGGCGCTGTGAACGACGTACCGGACATCGCGCGCGCTGCGGCCGGCCTCGGCAAAAAAGTCCGCCACCGATTCTTCCCGACCCACCTCGCAGGCGAGCGACAGCACCCGGGAGCGCGGCCCGGCGGCGCGCAGCCGGTCGAGTGCCGATTCGGTTTTGCTCGGATTGCGGCTGGCCGAAATCACCACATCACCGCCGCTGCGCACGATGGTTTCGGCGATGGCCAGGCCGATCCCGCTTGCGCCGCCGGTGACGACCGTGGTCGTGCCCGAGAAGTCGAACGTGACCTGTGCCATCCCGCCCTCCCAAATCGAGCCCATGATAGGGGAGGCGAACGAGGGCCGCACTCGAACCTGCTAGATTGCGCCCCGCGCGCAAATCAGAACCCGCGAACGTGATTTCACGCACCATCCCCCCGCCGACACGACGCCGCTTTCGATCCGGCTCAGCCGCTTGCGGCCGGGGCTGGCTTGCGCTGGCGCTGCTCGGGCTTGCAGCCCCCAGCCCTGCGCAGTGGAAGTCCGACCTGCAAACCTGCGCAGGGGCCTCGCTTTCGCCCGAGGAGCGCAGAGAGGCCTGCACGCGCGCGCTGCAGTCCGATCAGTTGTCGACGGTGGACCGCGCCGTCACGTACAACAACATCGGCGTGGCCTGGAAGGCGCAGGGCGACCTGGACCGGGCCATCGCGGCCTACGATCGGGCCATCGCGACCGACCCGCGCCTTGGCAACGCATACAACAACCGTGGAGCCGCGTTCGGTGCCAAGGGGGATCTTGGCTCGGCGCTGCGCGACTTCGACCAGGCCATCGCGCTCGATCCGCAGCTCGCTCAGGCCCATCGGAATCGGGCGCTGTTGTTGCAATCCCGGGGCGATCTGGAGGGGGCCATCAAGGACTTGGACGAGGCGATCCGGCTGGAGCCTCGGACCGCGCAGATCTACGTCGAACGGGCGGGCGCCTGGGAAGCCAAGGGGGACCTGGGCAAGGCGACCGCCGACCTGAACGAGTCGATCCGCCTGGAGCCGGAGCGCGCGGAGCTGTTCGTGGCGCGCGGTGTGCTGTGGGACCGTCAACACGACACGACGCATTCGATCGCCGACTACGATGAGGCAATCCGGCTCAATCCCCTGCTCGCGGCAGCCTACAACGACCGCTGCAACACCTGGCTGATCAAGGAGGCGTACAACCGGGCGGCCGAGGATTGCAACGAAGCGCTGAAGCTGGATCCTGATCTGGCCCAGGCTCACTTCAACCGTGGTGTCTTGTGGGTTGTCGGGAGCGACTTTGGCAAGGCCAAGGACGAATTCGATCAGGCGATCCGGCTTCAGCCTCAGTTCGCGCCGGCCTACAAGAGCCGCGCCGCGCTGAATTTCGACGACGGCCGGTTCGACGCAGCACAGGCCGACCTGGCGCAGGCCGCCCGCCTGCTTCGCTCCGATCCCTATGTGAGGATCTGGCTGTACCTGGCGCAGGCGCGCGCGGGGCATGCGGACGCGGCGGCGCGCGAGCTGGGTCAGAGCGTGGCGGACGCTGCCAACGGCGCGTGGCCCGGGCCGGTCGTCCAGTTGTATCTGGGCCGCAGCGACCCGGGTTCCGTGTTCAAGGCGGCGCAGCAGGGGGACGCGCGCGCGCAAGCCGATCAGCAATGCGAGGCGGCCTTTTACGTGGGCGAATGGCATCTGTTGCGCGGTGAGAATGGACTGGCATTGCGCCTGTTCGAGGATGCGCAGCGCACCTGCCGAAAGAGCTTCAGCGAGTCGGGCGGCGCACGGGCCGAGCTCGACCGGATGGCGCGCTAGCGGCGGTCAAGGTCGCCGCGACGTCCGCGCTCCGTTTCGAGCCGGTTAATTCCCCTTCGACCCCATGGAATTTTCTGTCATCCGGGTCAGCGCCCGATGCGTTATGCTGCAGTGCAATATGACTCCGCAGGAACGTATCCGATGAACGATCTGACGATCTACCAACCGGATCTTGCGCTGCCGGCGTGGCGCCGCCCGTCCCCGTCCATGGCCCCGTCCATGCTCCCGGCCACGCTGCCGTACCAGCTGGCGGCGCGAATGGCCAATGTCGTGCTGACGGCGCAGGTTCAGATTTCCTACGCGTGTGCGATCGCGGCCAGCGAAAACGCGGCGCGCGCCGCCGATTGCATCGAACAGACTTGGCCGGACACTCCGCTGCGGTCGTTGACTGCCGGGGCCTACCGGGCCCAAGCGCGCGCACGGGCGCAGGCGGCCCGCGATGTGCTCGCGCGTGCCCGCCGGCACTGCGGCCTGGCTTACGCGCGGCTGGTTCCGTAGATAATCGGAGGCGATGCCGGAAACACTGCTGTTCTCCGCCGCGGTCGCCTTCCAGTCGGCGCGCACGATCGGCCTGCTGCCGGACGGGCATCGCGCTCGCCGTCTGCACGGCCACAGTTTTGTCGCCAGGGTCAGCGCTGCGATCGCGCCGGGCTGGGCCGGATTCGCCGGCGCCGAAGCCGCAAAGTTGCGCGAACGCCTCGAGCGCTGTGTGGCGCCGCTCGACTACCAGCTGCTGAACGAGCACCTCGAGGAGCCGACCGACGAGAACCTCGCCCGCTGGATCAAGGCCCGGCTCGAGATCCCGGCAGTCGAGCAGACCGGCATCCAGAGCACGCTGGAGCAAGGCGTCGATCTGGACCGCGACGAACGCGCGCACCTGTGGCGCCGCTACCGGTTCGAGGCGGCGCACCGGCTGCCCAACGTGGCGCCGGGTCACAAATGCGGCCGCATGCACGGCCACGGCTTCGAGGTGAGCCTGCATGCCCGGATCGCGCCCGAACACCACGACCGCTTCGACGTTGAACGCCTGGATCGCTGCTGGGCGCCGCTGCATGCCGAATTTCATCAGGCGTGTCTGAACGACATCCCCGGCCTGGAGAACCCCACCAGCGAACTGATCGCAAGCGCGATCTGGCGGCGGCTGAAGCCGTCGCTTCCGGAACTGTCCCGGGTCACGGTGTACGAAACATCCACCTGCGGGGCTCACTTCGACGGGCGGCGCTACCGGATCTGGACCGAATGGTCGCTCGACAGTGCGCTGCGACTGAAGCGCGCTCCCGAGGCGGACCCGAGGCGGCGCGTCCACGGACACACGTACACCCTGCGGCTGCATCTGAATGCGCCGCTGGACCAGGTGCTCGGATGGACGATCGACTTCGGCGACGTGAAGGAAATATTCACGCCGGTGTTCCTAAGGCTCGATCATCAGCCCCTGCACGAGCTGGCGGGCGTCGAGGACAGCGACGCGGCCAGCCTGGTGCGTTGGATCAAGGAGCAGGTGCTTCCAGGTCTTCCGCTACTCGACCGGATCGACCTCTTCGAGACGCCCGCGTGCGGCGCGATCCTTGCGTGGGGTGGCGACGGGCCCGCGCTCGTGATCTGATCGCGGATCGCCTTGTGCGGGCGGTGCCTTTGGCACTTGCTCGAGACCGCGCTTTCGAGACCCGGTCCCGGATGTGCGGCGTCGCCGTGGCGGAACGGGCAGCGGCGCCGCGTCGGTCGCGACGACCGGCCGGGACGGCGTGGAGTCGGGCGCGGCGACGGGGCGCGCCGGTGCTGCGTCGGGTACGACGACGGGCCGAGCCGGTGCTGCGTCAGGTACGTTGAAGACCCGCGCCGGTGGCGCTGCATCTTCCCAGATCAGATCGGGGTCGTCCAGGTCGGCTGCTGGATCGTTCCTCGCGATATCGCGGCCCAGCCGAGCCGTGAACAGGAGCAGGCACACGACGATCGCCGTCAGACTGATTCCGGCGGGCAGCACGGCGTGACCGCGGTCCTCGTTCAGGCGGTACACCAGGTTGGACAGCGACAGCAGCAGGGCCAGCATATTTCCGACTACGTGCATCCAGCAAATCCTCGATGGCCGAATGCGGCCGGATGCGAGGTATTGAATCAGGCCGTCGGCAGCGGCGAACGCGGCGGTCGCCAGCCCGGCGCCAAGAAGCCATTCGGAGACCTCTGACCAGAAGGCGCCGCCAGTACCCCAGTAAAGAAGGTCGCTGACCAGCGTCGCAACCATGAACGCGGCCGGCAGCGGGATGAGCGAGATGTACAGCGAGTCCCACTCCTGCGACACCGAGCCGGGCGACCCCAGGCCGCCGCGACTGCCTTCATCAATGGTGACCATGGTCTTCTCCACGTCAAATCGGGATCCGCTCCTGCAATTCGGCGGCCGCGGTATCAAGCGAGGCCGCCCTGCTCCACTGAGAGCGCAGCGAGTGATCGGCGAGCGTGATGTTCCACTCGGAGCGATCGTGCCGAACGCGGCCATTGCTTGCCGCCGGCCGGTCGATGCGGGGCGAGCAGGCACTGGGAGCGCAGGCCACGTGCATGCCGGCGCGCTGAGCCAGGCGCCGCAGGGCCGCGTTGAAGTTCAGATTCCGCACGAACAGGGTCCGGATACCCCGTCCCGTAGCAACAAGCCCCGCGCGTTCGAGCAGCAGGCTGCCGATGCCTTTGCCGCGCGCCCAGGGCGACACGCTCAATCCGACATTCGCGCCACCGCTGGTTGACTCAAGGTGCAGCACGCCGGAGATATCGGGAGCCGGCTCCACGACCACGAACACGTTGCCGCCGGATTGCAACAGGCTCTCGACGTAGGCAACGATGTCCACATCGGTCATCACCCATCCGAAACGCAGGAAGCGATCGCGCGCAGTCAATGCCAGGAAATGGCTGGCCAGGTCGTGAAACTGCAGATAGGTCGGGCAGATTGCGGATCTCATAAGAAAAACCTCCCTTGGCGGGCGATCCGAAAAGCGACCGCTCGCGAGTTCAACCAACGCTTCTGGGCCTGCCCGGGCAACGGTGCCGTCCGTCGACGGCGTTGACCCGTGGTGAGAATCAAACTGTCGTGGCGTCCACGTCATACCTCCCGGAGTCTTCGGGCGCTTCTCCTGGGTCCTGGGCGGGCGGTCCGCCGGCGGCGGGCTCGCGACTCAAGGCCGAGTGCCTTGAAAACCTCAAGCGGCAATTGATGAGAAGCGCCTGCACATGCTCTGAGTGTCAACAGGAATCGATCCGGGGTCACTATGAGCGCCCGATGGAAAATTCTCAACGCGGTTCGGCCCACGAAAGCGGTAAACCGATGAGACGCCAAAGACCGTGAATGCACGGATGGAATGGGGAAAGAAAAGCCCTCTGATGTCGCAATTCGTTGATAAAGATTACCGCCCTCATCGGCCGTAAAGACTATGCAACTGGGTAGGCGTTATCCGTTGTTCGAGCGTTGAGTTTGCATCTGAACGCGATCGATACGCCGCAACTCGCGGCTCGACAAATATGAGGATCCGAATGAGAAACGAAGTCACTGCACGCCTGCTCGTGATCACGCTGCTCACCGCCCTCGCGCTCGGCGGCTGCGTCGTTGCCGAGCCGCAGGGCCCGTACTACGCCAGTGAGGTCGTGACGGTGGCGCCTCCGCCGCCGCGCGAGGAGATCATCGGCGTGGCTCCCGCCGTCGGGTATGTCTGGATCGGCGGCTATTGGGGCTGGACCGGCGGGCGGCACGAATGGGTGCCGGGTCGTTGGGAAGCGCCCCGTCCAGGGTACCGCTGGGCCCCACACGCCTGGGTGCGGGAAGAGCGCGGCTGGCGTTTGCACCCCGGGCACTGGGAGCGACATTGACCGCATAATGAGTGATGCCCACAGCCGCCAGCACGGGGACTGCCAGCGCCGACATCCGCGAGACGGTGGACAGCCTCTACCGGGCGGAGTCTCGCCGGGTGCTCGCCACGCTGATCCGGCTGCTGGGTGATTTCGACATCGCGGAGGAGGCGCTGCACGACGCCTTCATCGCGGCGGTCGAGCAATGGCCGCGCGACGGCGTTCCGCAGAACCCGCGCGCGTGGCTGGTGTCCACCGGGCGGTTCAAGGCCATCGACCGGATCCGGCGCCGGAGCAGATTCGACGTCTCGCTGGAGGAGGTTGCGGAGCTGATCGAAGCGATTCCCGCGCCGGAGATCGCAAGCGAACACTCGCACGTCGAGGACGACCGGCTGCGCCTGATCTTCACCTGCTGCCACCCCGCTCTGGCGCCTGATGCGCAGGTCGCGCTGACGCTGCGCGAGGTCTGCGGCCTGACGACTGAGGAAATCGCTCGCGCGCACCTGAGCATGCCGGCCACGGTCGCGCAGCGCATCGTGCGCGCAAAGGCCAAGATTCGGGACGCGCGCGTTCCTTATGAGGTACCAGGCCGCAGCGAACTGGCCGAGCGCCTGGACGGCGTGCTGCGCGTGATCTACCTCGTGTTCAACGAGGGCTATCTGGCCTCGTCGGGCGAGTCGCTAATCCGGCAGAGCCTGACCACCGAGGCGATACGCCTGGGTCGATTGCTGGTCGAACTGCTGCCCGAGCCCGAAGCGGTCGGCTTGCTCGCGCTGATGCTCTTGCACGAATCGCGCCACGCTACGCGCGCGTCGGCCTCGGGCGAGATCGTGCTGCTGACCGAGCAGGACCGCTCCCTGTGGAATCGGCCCCAGATCGACGAGGCGATCGCGCTGGTCGAAGGCGCACTCGCCTCGCGCCGCTTCGGCGCCTACACGCTGCAGGCCGCGATCGCCGCGGTTCACGCGGAAGCGCCGACCGCCGATGCGACCGATTGGGCTCAGATCGTGGGCCTGTACGACGCGCTGCTGCGCGCCGACCCCTCACCCGTGGTGGAGTTGAATCGGGCCGTTGCGCTCGCGATGCGCGACGGCCCGACCGCTGGCCTGGCCGAAATCGATGCGATCCTGGGCCGCGGAGACCTTGCCGACTACCATCTCGCCCACTCGGCCCGGGCCGACCTTTACCGGCGGCTTGGCGACCGCACCGAGGCGCGCAAGTCGTACCTGAAGGCGCTGGAGTTCGCCCGGCAGGCTTCCGAACGCCGATTCCTGGAGCGGCGTCTGGCCGAGCTCGAAAAATAGTTGCCGGCCGTTGTCGAAACGGCGCCCCGCGATTCGACTATGGGGCGAGAGGACCGATTTCGGATTCGCGCTGGCTTGCCAGCCGTAAGTGCGCAGCCGGTAGGTTGGTAGGCGCAACGGTTTCAGGGTCTTGTAACCCCGGTCCAGGAGATGCGATGAGGTACCTGTGCCTGATTTATCTGGACGAAAAGGAGCTGGCTGCGATGCCCGAGGGGCAGGTCAATACGCTGAACGCCCGGCACCTCGAGTTCAACGACGGCCTGCTCGCGAGTGGCCAGTTCATCGAAGCCGAAGCGCTCGAGCCGGGCAGCGCGACCACCTGCCTGAGGGTGCGCCAGGGCAAAAGCGCGTTCACCGATGGCCCGTACGCGGAGACCAAGGAGCAGGTGGCCGGCTTCTACCTGATCGAGGCGCGCGACCTGAACGAGGCGATCCAGGTTGCGGCGCGGATACCGGCCGCATCGCTGGGAACGATCGAGTTGCGGCCCTGTCGCGACCTGATTGTCGACGGTGTGAAGCACAAGGCGTCGCGCAAGTCGCGCTGAAGCCACGGAACAGATGATCAAGCTCAACCCCAGGGAGATGCCGATGCGGTTCATGGTGATGGTGAGGGCGACCAAGTCCTCGGAGTCGGGCGCGCTGCCCGACCAGACGCTGCTCGCCGATATGGGCAGGTACAACGAGGAGCTGCTCAAGGCCGGCGTGATGCTGGCGGGCGAAGGTCTGCAGCCCAGTTCAAAGGGAGCGCGGGTGCGATTTTCTCCGGGCAACAAGCGCACCGTGGTCGACGGGCCGTTCCCCGAGACGAAGGAGCTGATCGCCGGTTACTGGATGTGGAAGGTCAAGTCGAAGGACGAAGCGCTGCAATGGCTGACGCGCTGTCCGCATCCGTTCCCCGGCCAGGAAGCCGAGATCGAGATACGGCAGGTGTACGAGGAAGAAGATTTCGCGTAATGCGCGTCGGCACAGAATTGCCCCTCTCCCGCTTGCGGGAGAGGGGCCGGTGGTGAGGGTCTGCACACAGGAGATGCCATGCTGGTTCAAGCGTATTTGAATTTCGATGGGCGTTGCGAAGAGGCGCTCAACTTTTACAAGAAGGCGCTCGGCGCCGAAGTGACGATGCTGATGCGGATGAACGAAAGTCCCGAACCGCCCAAACCCGGCTTGGTTGCGCCGGGCAGCGCCGACAAGGTACTGCACGCCGCCTTCCGGATCGGCGAGACGACGCTGCTGGCGTCGGACTGCTATTGCAGCGGCAAGCCCGTGTTCCAGGGAATCAGTCTGACGATCACGGCGCGCGACGAGGCCGAGGCCAATCGGCTGTTCGCCGCGCTGTCGGACGGCGGGCAGGTGACGGCGCCATTGAGCAAGACCTTCTTTTCGCCGCGCTTCGGCATGGTGACGGATCGCTTCGGCGTGGCGTGGATGGTCCTGGTGCCGCAGTAAAGCCAGCGGCGGCCGCCGCCCGCTGATCGCGGTATCCTTCCGAACGGCCCGCGCCGCATGGCTCGGGCCGCACTCTTTTTTTTCGGCGGGGGCTGCCCTGGTGGGCCTCGAGCCCGACTGCAGCTATCCTTTCCGCCCAGCCGGCCTGACCTGGCGCCGGCGCGTCGTCAAGCAGGGCGACGTGCTGTTCACGATCGACAGTCCCGATCTGGTCGCCGCCGAGTCGAGCCTGATCGCCGCGGCCGGCGTGCTGCAGCTGAGCACGCGCGCGCTCGAGCGCGCCCGCACGATGTTCGAATCGCAAAGCATCGCGCAAAAGGACCTGGACCAGGCCACCTCCGACCAGCAGACCGCGCAGGCCAACCTGGAGGCGGCGCGAGCAGCCGTGCGGATCTTCGGCAAGTCGGACGCCGAGATCGTGCGAAGGCGGCCCGCTATGACCTGAATACCGGGGCGACGTCAACACCGTCGTGCAGGCTGCCGCCGGCGGTACGCAGGCGACGACCGTGCTCGAAGGGGACCGGCTATTCGGGTTGACGGTGCGCCTGAAGCCGGAATACCGCTCGAGCCTGGACGCGGTGCGCAGCATCATGGTCGGCTATTCGACACCAGGCGGGGCGAACGCGTACATTTCGCTGCGCGAGCTGGCGTCGATCACGCTGGACACCGGGGCCTCCTACTACCACGAGAGCAACGAGCGCTACATTCCGGTCAAATTCAGCGTGCGCGGGCGCGACCTGGGCAGCACGGTGGCCGACGCCGAAGCGCGGATCCGCGGTAACGTCAAGCTGCCCCAGGGCTACCGGATCAAATGGGCCGGCGAGTTCGAAGAGCTGCGGCTGGCGCAGCACCGGCTGGAAATCGTGGCGCCGATCGCGATCGGAGCGATCCTGCTGCTGCTGTACATGTTGTTCAATTCGCTGCGCGACAGTCTGTTGACGCTGGCGGGTATGCCCTTTTTCGGCCGCCGGCAGCCAGGTGCAACGGCCGCTTGCCACGGTCGTGGTCGGCGGCATGCTGCTCGGCCCGATCATGCTGCTGGTGGTCGCGCCGGCCCTGCAGGTGATGGTGCTGAACTGGTCGGTGAGGAGTCGCGGGCCCGCACGCGCCCGGCCGCGGGAGAGCGATGATGAGTCGTGAAATCGGAGCTGACGGGCCGACGGGCGGGCGCCGCCGGGGAGCGCTCGCGACCATGGCGGCGCTGTCGGCGATGCTGTGCGCGGCCTGCGCGGTAGGGCCCGACTTTCACCGGCCGGCGCCGCCCGATGTCCAGGGCTATGTCCGCGAGCCTCTGGGCGGTACCGCTACGGCGCCGGTTGCTGCCGGCGCGGCGCAGAGCTTCAGCGCGGGCGCCGAAGTGCCGGCGCGCTGGTGGACCGGGTTCGGATCGCCGTCGATCGACCGCCTGGTCGAGCGCGCCTTCCAGCGCAATCCGACCGTGGATGCCGCGAAGGCCGCGCTGCGGCAGGCGCACGAGTCCACCGCGGCGCAGTTCGGCGCGTCCTTTCCGGTGCTGCAGGCGAGCTACTCGCCCAGCCGCGCCGAAAACGCGATCGGCACGATCGCGCCCACGTTGAACTCCGGCGCGCCGGTATACACGCTGCACACGGCGCAGGTCAGCGTCGGCTTCGTGCCCGACGTGTTCGGCCTGAACCGCCGCGCGGTCGAGTCGCTGGCGTCGCAGGAAGAAGCGCAGCGCTTCCAGCTCGAGGCAACGTACCTGACGCTCGCCTCGAACGTCGTGGCGGCTGCGATCCAGCAGGCGGCGCTGAAGGCGCAGGCCGATGCCGCCGAAGACATCATTCGGGCTGTGCGGCGCTCGCTCGAGCTGCTGCGCGAGCAGGCGCGGTTGGGCTACGCGTCGGGCCTGGACGTCGCCTCGCAGGAATCGGCGCTGGCGCAGGCCGAGTTGGTGCTGCCGCCGCTGAAAAAGCAGCTGGAGCAGTCACGCGACCTGCTGGCCGTGCTGGCCGGAGACCTGCCGGCTCAGGGGCAGCCGGCACAGCTCGATCTGGAGACGCTGAAGCTTCCCGAGGAGCTGCCGTTGAGCGTGCCCTCGAAACTGGTCGAGCACCGGCCGGACGTGCGGGCCGCCGAGGCGCTGGTGCATGCGGCCAGCGCCGAGGTCGGCGTCGCGGTCGCCAACCGCCTGCCGCAGTTCTCGATCTCGGCTGTCTATGGTGGCACCGCCACGCAGTTTGCGCGGATGTTTGCCGACGACAACAGGTTCTGGTCGATCACGGGCAACGTCAGTCAGACGATTTTCGACTTCGGCACGCTACGCCACCGGCAGCGTGCTGCCGAGGCAGCGCTCGACCAGGCGACCGCGCAATACCGCAGCGTCGTGCTGACCGCGTTTCAGAACGTCGCCGACAGCCTGTATGCGCTCCAGGGCGATGCCGACGCGCTCGCCGCCTCCGTCAAGGCAGAAGGGGCCGCCCGCAAGACGCTCGATCTGACGCGTCGCCAGCTCGACGCCGGTGCGGTCAACGTGCTGGCGCTGCTGAGCGCTCAGCAGGCCTACCAGCAGACCAGGATCTCCCGTGTCCAGGCGCAGGCCGCGCGCCTGACCGACACGGCGGCGCTGTACCAGGCGCTGGGCGGTGCCCCGATTCAGTTCTGATCCGCGCGAAACGCGCAGCTACGTCGCGCCGAGCGCGAAGCAAAACCGCACGCACGGTTGCACGCTGGCGCGCCGTTGAAATCGGGCACCAGGTGCTCCAGGCGCAAAGGCGCGATACCGGGAATGTCAATGCAGATCATGGCGAGGACTGTAACGGATCCTCGGGCGGTCACCGACGATTGAACCTCGGACAACCTGGGCGCCACTCACCGCGGCCGACCGAAGCGCGCGACGCGCGCCAGCCGGCAGAGCGGTACGTTGGCGGCAGACGGATCTGTAAAGACCCGTTATGCAAGGCCGTCGCCTCGGCAATGGAGTCCCTTGATGACCTCTGGCAACAACAGGCTGTTCCCGTTTCTTGGGTGGCCACTTACTGATGGAAGAGTGCGGTGAGACAGGTCGCCTGGTTGCGTGCGATTCTTTTCGTTCCAATCTCGATGTTGAGCGGATTGGCCCACGCGGGGGGCGACCCCGCGCGCGGAGCCGAGCTCTTCCGACAGAACTGCGCTTCCTGTCACAGCCAGGAACGAGGGCAGAACCTGGTCGGCCCGTCTCTCTATTCGGTCGTCGGCCGCCGTGCTGCCAGCATTGCGGATTTCCCATACTCGGCCGCGATGAAACGCAGCGAGATCGTCTGGACGCCGGATCAGCTGCTGGCCTACCTGAAAGCGCCGCGAAAACACGTGCCTGGCGTCAGGATGATGTTTCCGGGGCTGGCTGACGAGAAAGACCGCGAGAACGTCGTCGCATTCCTCGCGACTCTGGGTCGAGCACCTTCCGTGAGTCCGAGCGCTGCCGACACGCAAACGCCCCAGGTTCCGCACGCCTCCAACTAGTGGCCCTGCGACAGGCAATCGAAAGAGTGCGTCGCGTGCTTTTCGAACCAATCTTTCCTTGAACCTTTCGCAGCGGTCCGGGATACACCGTGGGCGCAACGGCACTGCAGCCGCAGCCGTTGGCACCGTGACACCGCCTTGGGAGGAGGTGTTACGCCCCTCGATCGATTTGAGGGATTCATCACGTGAATCCGTTCTTCAGGGCCACCCCCAACTTTTGCGCATCGTCGCGCCGCACTTTCGATTGCTAGTGGAGACTCAATATGTTCAAACGAGGCTTTAAAGGATCGATCGGTTCATATTTCGTTGTCGGCCTCGCCGCGATTAGCGCGTTCGCGTTGGCCGACAATGTCCTGGCTGCGGGGACAGCAGTGAGCCCGGAATTCAACAAGCCCGGACACATTCTGATTTCCGACCAGTTCAACAATCGCGTCATAGAGACGACCACCGACGGTACGATCGTATGGTCGTTTGGACTGGGGCCGAACGATTTTTCCGAACAATCGATCATCGGTGTCAACGACGCCCAGCGCGTCGGGCGATTTACTCTGATGGCGGGTACCGGCACACCGCCGGGCGTAATTCCCCAGGCCCCCAACGGCGCGGTTGACAATCGCGTCATCCTGCTGAGCCCGAAAGGGAAGATCGTCTGGCAGTATGGCCAGTTCGGACAAACCGGCTCAGCGGCCGATCTGTTGAGTACGCCGGTCCAATGCACGTGGCTGCCGAATTTCCACGTGCTGATCACGGATCAAGGTAATAACCGGATCATTGAAGTGAATTTGCGGAAGGAAATCGTCTGGCAGTATCCGGGTTCAAACACCAACCCGGCCGATCAGCTCAACAGCCCGAACTCCGCCGAGTTGCTCGATAACGGACACATCCTTATTTCCGACGAAAACAACAACCGGGCTATCGAGGTCACGCGCGACGATCAGATCGTCAAGACGTTCACCGCCGGCAGCACGGTGGGTCCGGTCGCCTTCTCCAGCCGCCTGGCCAACGGGGACACGTTACTGACCGATGCCGGCAACTCTCGCGCCGTCGAAGTCGACGCCAACGACAACATCATCTGGCAATACGCCACCAACACGGACCCGCTCAGCATCGCGGCGCCCCTGCCGACCCGGGCGGTGCGGCTGCGCAATGGGGACACGCTGATCAGCGACCAGTTCAACAATCGAGTGATCCGGGTCAGCCCGGGCAAGCAGATTATCGCCAGCTACGGGTTGCCGCTCGCGGGCGGCGGCGCGATCGGGAACAACGTCGGCTACGACCTTCAAAGCACACAAAAGGGAATGTATTCACCGTACGATGCGAAAGTTGTCGGTGACTACACCGGTTTGACGCCGCCGATTGACTTTGAGGACGACTGACAGGTGGGTCGCACCCGGCGCGGCCCGTCGGGCCGCGTCGGCTACTCCCGGACGAATTGTCCATCCGCCTGATCCTGGGGCGCCACGCCGCGCTGGTATGCGCCTGCCCCGCCGGTACGGAGCAGGATAGCGCCCAGCAGGGATGCCGCCGCGGCAAACGCCGCTCCGGTGAGGAAGGCGACGTGGTAGCCGCCGTTCAGTGCGGCGGTCGAACCGGCGCCCGACGCGAGCAGATCGTCGGTGTGCGCGGCCGCAAGGCTGGCCAGGATCGCCAGCCCGAGCGCACCTCCCATCATGAACGACGTGTTGACCATTCCCGACGCCAGGCCGGACTCGCTCGGGGCCACGTCGCTCATTGCCGCCAGCAGCACGGGATTGAACCCCATGCCGGCCCCGAGCCCGAGCAGGACCATCGCGGGCAGCACGTCGGCTACGAACGAACCGTCGATCGGCGCGCGCGCAAACAGGGCGAGCCCCACTGCCGCCAGCAGAAGCCCCGACCACAGCGGCAAGCGGATGCCGAAGCGCATCACGAGCCGGGCGGACAAACCCAGCGAAAACGCAGCCATGATCAGATTGGCCGGCAGGTAGGCCAGACCCACCTGCATCGCGCTGTAGCCGAGCACAAGCTGCATGTAGAGCGCCGAAACGAAGAACCAAGCGAACATGGCGGCAGCCCACAGCACACCGACCGCGTTCGCGGTGGCGAGGTTGCGCAGACTGAACAGGGCCAGCGGCATCAACGGATCCCGTACCCGCGCCTCGATGCCGAGAAACAGCGCGAGCAGCAGTACCGCGCCGCCGAGCAACACGACGGTCTGCACGGAAGTCCAGCCGATTTCGTTGCCGTTGACGATCGCATAGACCGCCAGCATCGACGACGCGGTCACGCTGACCGCGCCGGCGACGTCCAGCCGCGCGCTCGAACGCCCGGAATCGGCCGGCAGCAGCAACAGGCACAGCGCGAACACGGCGGCGCCGATCGGCAGGTTGACCAGAAATACCCAGTGCCAGTTCAGCGTGTTCGTCAGAACGCCACCCGCCAACACGCCGATGCTTCCTCCGCCGGCGCAGACGAAGCCGTAGATGCCCATCGCCTTGGCCCGCTCGTCCGGCTCGCCGAACAGGTTCATGATCAGCGACAACGCGACCGCGCTCACGACCGCGCCGCCCAGGCCTTGCACTGCGCGCGCAGCGATCAGCAATTGCTGCGAATTCGCCATTCCGCAAGCCAGCGATGCGAACGAGAACAGCGTGATGCCGATCAGGAACAGCCGGCGTTGCCCGAAAAGATCGCCGAGCCGGCCGCCCAGCAGCAGAAATCCGCCGAAGGTCAGCAGATAGGCATTCACCACCCACACCAGCGATCTGCCGAAATGCAGATCCTCCCGGATCGAGGGCAGCGCAACGTTAACGATCGTCGAGTCGAGGACGATCATCAGTTCTCCAGCGCAAAGAACGTACAGCAGGAGCCAGCGCCTGCGGTTTTCGGTGCGGTCGGTCATTCGAGTTGCTCCTTGTTCCACACCCATAGTCGATCGGTCGCCCCTGAAATCGACAACACGAGCGGATGCCCACCGGCGCTGCGGGGACACCGGACGCCCGGAGCATTTCGGTTCGCAAATCGGGCCGCGCAGCCAGCGCGTTAGCGCAGGCCTGCCAGATTAACGTCCCCGGCTCGACGGACCTGGCGGGTTGCGTCCTCGTCGATATCGAGGGAAAGCGCTTGCGCTGCCTGCAATTAATGTAGGATACGCTACGCGAACGTTGCAGTTATAACAACACTGGATCTGAAGGATGCGTGATCTGAAGGTGTGGCATCTGCTCGTGCTGACACTGCCGACCGAAAACGCCACGGCGCGGATGCGGTTCTGGCGCTCCTTGAAGGCGATGGGCTGTGCCGTGCTGCGCGACGGCGTCTACCTGCTGCCGCAAAGCGAATCCGGCGGCTCGGCGCTACAGGAGTTGGCCGACGCAATCATCGAGGCGGGCGGGAGCGCGAGCGTCGTTCAGGCGACCAGCCGTGACCGTGCTCAGGACGATCTGTTCCGAGGGCTGTTCGACCGAACCGAGGAGTATGCGGCGCTCGGCAAGTCGCTGAGCGCGGCGCGCAAATCGCTGTCAGGGCTGTCGACGCCCGAGATCAATCGGGCCATGCGCCGCCTGCGGCGTGAATACGAGGCGCTGCGTGCGATCGATTTTTTTCCGAACGAAGCGACCACACGAGCCGAGGCCAATTGGAGCGACTTTGTCGGCGTCGTCGACACCGTCCTTTCGCCCGATGAACCCCATGCGGCCAACGGCGCAATCCGGCGCCTGGATCGGAAGGACTATCAAGGGCGTACCTGGGCCACTCGCCGCCATTTGTGGGTCGATCGGGTTGCCAGCGCCTGGCTGATCCGCCGCTTCATCGACCCCAAGGCTCGCTTCGTGTGGCTCGACAAGCCTTCGGCCTGCCCCAGAAAGGCGGTGGGATTCGACTTCGACGGCGCCACGTTTACGCATATCGGCGAGAAAGTGACCTTCGAGGTGCTGCTCGCCAGCTTCGGGCTGGGCGAGGACGCCGGGCTTGCGCGTCTGGGCGATCTGGTTCACGCGCTTGATGTCGGCGGGGTCGTGGTGCCGGAGTCCAGCGGGTTCGAGGCGCTGATGAGCGGGGCGAGACGGCATGCAGCCGACGATGACGTGCTGATGGAGCACGTGGCTCCGATGCTCGATTCGATGTACGCGTTCTACGCGGAGGCCGGGAAGAAATCCTCGGGTCCGAAGTTGTCGCCAGCCCCGGGGAAGATCGCTCGTCGAAGATGACATCGATGGAATCGCGCCCGATGGACGATGCCGAGCCAAATAGGCCGAGTTACACGCTGTGGCAGTTGGCTCTTTACGCGCTGAAGCTGGGAAGCATCGGTTTCGGCGGCCCGGTGGCGCTGCTGGGCTACATGTATCGCGATCTGGTCGAGCGGCGCCGGTGGATTTCGGAAGCCGACTACAAGGAAGGCCTGACGCTGGCCCAGCTGATGCCGGGGCCGCTGGCGGCGCAGCTTGCCATGTATCTGGGTTACGTCCACTACGGCGTGCGCGGCGCGTCGATCGTCGGAGTGGCGTTCGTGCTGCCGTCGTTCTGGATGGTCGTGGCCCTCGGCTGGCTGTACGTGCGCTACGGAGGACTTGGATGGATGCAGGCCGTTTTCTACGGCGTCGGAGCGGCGGTCATCGGCATCATTGCGATCAGTGCCTACAAGCTGACCCGCAAGAACATCGGCGGCGATCGGCTTCTGTGGGGGATCTACCTGATCAGCGCGACCATTACCGCGCTGACCGCGTCGGAAATTATCTGGGTGTTCGTGCTCGGGGGCGTGCTGGTCTGGCTGCTGCGCGCGCCGCCCAAGTGGTTGAACCTGAAAGGCACGGCGCCGTCGCTGGGCGCGCTGGCGTTGCCGGCAGCCCACCTCGACTGGCCGCTGCTGGGCCAGGTTCTGGGCTTTTTCGCGAAAGCGGGCGCCTTCGTGTTCGGCAGCGGACTTGCGATCGTGCCTTTCCTGTACGGCGGCGTCGTGACCGAGCATCACTGGCTGGACGAGCGACAGTTTGTCGATGCGGTCGCGGTGGCGATGATCACTCCCGGACCGGTTGTGATCACGGTCGGATTCATCGGCTACCTGATCGCCGGCCTGCCGGGCTCCGTGGCGGCGGCCGTCGGCACATTTCTGCCCTGCTACCTGTTCACGATCATTCCGGCACCGTACTTCAAGAAGCACGGCAAGCGTGCGGCCGTCGTCGCTTTTGTCGATGGGGCCACGGCGGCCGCGATCGGCACGATCGCCGGATCTGTCATCGTGCTGGGCCGCCGTTCGGTCGCTGACCTGCCGACGCTGCTGATCGCGCTGGCCGCCGTGGCCGTGCTGTTGAAATTCAAGAAGCTGCCCGAACCGTTGATCGTGGCCGCAGGCGCCGCTCTCGGCCTGCTGTTGTTTCCGCTCACCCATCGCTTTTAGCGTCATATCAGGAGAACGCATCATGAGTGATCCATCCCGCCGTCACTTCCTCCAGGTCGCTTCTTTCGCAACGGCCGGCACCGTGCTCGTCGATGCCGCGCAGGCCGCCGACAAGGTGGAGGGGGTCGCCGACGTGTCGGCGCTGATTCCGGCGTTCGCGCCGGTCCACAAGCCAGCGCCGCTGTCATTCGACCCGGCCAAGCTGAACGGCCTGTCCGAAAAACTGATCCGCTCGCATTGGGAGAACAACTATGGGGGTTCGGTGAAGACGCTGAATGCGGTCAAGCAAAAGCTCGCCCAGGCGCTGGCGGACAAAGACACGCCGCCGTTCCTGTACGACGACCTGAAGCGCGAGCACCTGATGCGCACCGGTTCGGTCGTATTCCACGAGCTGTATTTCGGGAACCTGGGCGGCAACGGAACGGCCGACGCGGAACTGCGCAAGCAGATTGGCGCCGCGTTCGGCGATTTCGACGCCTGGGAGACCGAGTTTCGCAGAGTCGGCGCCGGTCTCGGGGGCGGCTCCGGCTGGGTCGTGCTGGGATACAACCTGCATTCCGGGCAGATTGAAAACTACTGGCTGGCAGACCACCTGCACGCGCCCGCCGCGACTTTGCCGCTGCTCGTGATGGACATGTACGAGCATTCGTACCAGATGGACTATGGGGCGGCCGCGGCCAAATACATCGATGCATTCTTCCGGAACATCCGCTGGGAATCCGTTGCGGAGCGACTCGCCCACGCCCGGCGCGCAGTCTCGGGGAAGCCATCATGAAATGGGTGACCCGCGAACGTCCGAAGATCGACCGTATCGCCTGTCCTTGGCTGATCGCCCGCTTCATCGACAAGGAACCGGAATTCCTGTACGTGCCGTCGCCTCAGGTGTTCGAGGTTGCGAAGCGCACCGGTGCAATACCCTACGACATACCAGGCGCCGAGCTGTCGCATGTGGGCGAGCTGTGCAGCTTCGACGCATTCTTGGCGCGCTACGAGCTGCAAGACCCCGCGCTGCACACGCTGGCGCCGATCGTCCGCGGCGCGGACACTTCGCGGCCCGAACTGACGCCGCAATCCGCCGGCCTGTACGCGATTTCGCTCGGCCTGTCGTACAACTTTGCCGACGACCACGAGATGCTGCGGTATGGGCTGATCCTGTATGACGCGCTCTACGCCTGGTGCAAGTCGTGTCAAAGTGAAACACACCACTGGCCACCGAAGCCGGCCTGAGCTGCGCGGCGCAGTCGCCCGACGCCTTGCGGCACTGGCGCTGCTCGTCCCCGTTTCTGCGCTCGCGGCCGAGCAGGCACCCGGGTTGCCGTTGACGCTGGAGGCGGACCTGCCGCTTCCGGGAGACAGCTCGCGCTTCGACTACGAAAGCTACGACGCCGGGCGGCATCTGCTATTCATTGCGCACCTGGGTCAAAGCGAGCTTCTGGTCTTCGATACCCGAACGCGACAGGTGATCAAGAGGATCGGCGGCCTGCGGCACGTGCACGGCGTACTGGCGATTCCGGAGCTCGGTCGTGTCTATGCAAGCGCAACCGGTACCGACGAGGTCGTGGCGATCGACGAAGAGAGCTTGACCGTGGTGGCCCGGATGCCGGGCGGAACCTACCCGGATGGAATGGCGTACGCGCCGCAGGCGGGCAAGCTGTACGTCTCGGACGAAACCGGCGAGACCGAAACCGTGATCGACGTCCGGTCCAATCAGCGCATCGCGACGATTCCTCTGGGTGGCGAGGTTGGCAACACGCAATACGATCCCGTTTCCCGGCACATCTACGTGAACGTGCAGTCGCGCCGGCAACTGGTCGAAATCGATCCTGCGACCGACCGGGTCATCGCCCGGATCGACCTGCCGGGCGCGAAGGGCAATCACGGACTGCTGATAGAGCCCGACCTGCGGCTGGCCTTGATCGCGTGCGAGGACAACGACAAACTGCTGGTGTTCGACCTGGAATCGCGACAAGTCAGGAGCTCATTCGAGGTCGGCTCGGGGCCCGACGTGCTGGCCTACGACGCCGCGCTGGGCCTGATCTACGTCGCCTCGGAGTCCGGAACGGTCTCGCTGTTCAAGCTCGCAGCAGGGCGGGCGGAAAAGCGGGCGCAGGGCGCGCTCGCACCCGATGCCCACGTGGTCGCGGTCGACCCGGAAACGCACCTGGCGTATTTCCCGATCAGGAACCTGGGCGGGCACCCGGTGCTGCGAATCATGCGCCCCCTGCCCTGAGGGCGCTCAATATGCAGGACATGGGCAAAGGGCGCAAAATTCAGTCGGAATGGGCGCCGCTGTTCTCGAATCCGTGTTGACCTGCCCGCACTGCGGGGTCGCCAGGCTGGAGACGATGCCGACCGATTCATGCTGGTTCTTCTACGAGTGTTCCCATTGCAAGGCCCTGCTGCGGCCGAAACCAGGCGACTGCTGCGTGTTCTGTTCGTTCGGGTCGGTGAAATGCCCGCCGATGCAGCGACAAGCGTGCTGCGATGCCTGACCTGATCGGAGGGCCCAAGCCGGTCGACGCTACGGCTTGCGGTCAATGCTCTCCGATCTCTTGAATGCGCTCCCTCAGCGCGATCCGGTCGAGCGAGGCCATCGACTGACTCGTGAAGAGCTCGATAGTGTCGGCCGTCAATCGACGCCACCCGCGCCGGGCAGTCCGATGCGCGGCAGCCGCACGGGACACCACGCGTGAAGCGGGCCGGAGAAGTTCTGCTCGCCTCGCTGCAACTGGGATTGACCTCGTTCGGCGGCCCCATGGCGCACCTGGGTTATTTCGAGCGCACCTACGTGCAGCAACGCAAGTGGTTGACCGGCGAAGATCTCGGCAACCTGGTCGCGCTCTGTCAAATTCTTCCCGGACCGGCCAGCAGTCAGGTCGGGTTCCTGGTCGGCCTGCGCCACGCTGGATGGCCGGGGGCTCTGGCCGCGTGGCTTGGGTTCACGCTGCCCTCGGCGCTGCTGCTGTACGCCTGCGCGGCGTTGGCGGCGCGCGTGCAAAGCCCGACTGCGCAGGCAGCGGTGCACGGGCTGAAACTGGTCGCGCTGGCCGTTGTCGCGCAGGCGGTATGGAACATGGCGCGCAGGCTGTGCCCGGACCGGGCGACCACTGCCATCGCGCTCGCCGCCGCTTCGATGTTGCTGCTGGCCGGCAGCCCATCGATGCAACTGGTCGCGCTCGCGATCGGAGCCTTGGGCGGCGTGATTTTCTGCCGCGACAGCAGGCTCCAAGCCGGGCCGCTTTCGATATCGATCCGGCCGGCGGCCGCTTGGGCCGCACTTGCGCTGTACGGGCTGCTGCTGATCGGGCTGCCGATCCTGGCGGCCATGTTTCCGCACAGCCTGCTCGCGCTGGCTGCATTGTTCTATCGCGCCGGCGCGCTGGTCTTCGGCGGCGGCCATGTGGTGCTGCCCTTGCTGCGCGACGCGATGGTGCCGGGCGGCTGGATCTCGGACGACAGCTTCCTGACCGGGTACGGGCTGGCGCAGGCGGTGCCGGGGCCACTGTTCGCACTGGCCTCTTATCTGGGGGCGGCCAGCCACTTCGTTCGCGCGCCCGCGCTCGGCGCCGCTGTCGCGCTGATCTTCATCTTCCTGCCGGGCTTGCTGATTGCCGTTGCCGGCGCCTCGCTGTGGAGCCAGCTCGCCCGCCACCCCAGGCTGCGCGCGGGGCTTGTCGGCGTCAACGCGGCGGTGGTCGGGTTTCTGGGCGCTGCGCTCTACAACCCCGTGTGGCTCACGGCGATCCGCAGTGGAGCCGACGTGGCCATTGCGATCCTCGCCCTGGCGTTGCTGGAACGGTGGAAGGCTCCACCGGTTGCCGTCGTTGCCACGTGCGTCGTGTTGAGCACCGTCAGCACCCGGTTCGGATGACGCTCGACGTCGCTTCATCGAGGAATTCGAGATGGTCTACGAGCTTTACTACTGGCCCGGCATCCAGGGACGAGCGGAATTCATACGCCTGGCGCTCGAAGCGGCGGCGGCGGCGTACGTCGATGTCGCTCTGAGGCCTGAAGAAGACGGTGGCGGCGTGCCGGCCCTGCAGCGATGGCTCGAAGACGCCGATCTCGAGCGCCCGCCGTTCGCTCCCCCCTTTCTGAAGGCAGGCCGGGAGTTGATCGGACAAACGGCGAACATCCTTCTGTTTCTCGGCGATCGCCTGGAACTTGCCCCGCGCGATGCGGCCGGCAAGCGGTGGGCGCACCAGCTGCAGCTCACCATCGCGGACTTCATCGTGGAGATTCACGACACCCATCACCCGCTCGGCGGTGGCTTGTACTACGAGGAACAGAAGGCCGAGGCGAGGCGTCGCTCGAAGGAATTCCGTGTGAACCGCCTGCCGAGATTCCTTGGCTATTTCGAGCGCGTATTGAGGTCCAACCCGGCCCGCGGGCGATGGATGGTCGGCGCACGGGTCTCGTATGTGGATCTGTCGACGGCACAGATCGTCGCGGGCCTGCGCTACGCGTTTCCTTCAGCGAGCCGCACAGCGTTGCGGCAGTGTCCTCGTTTGCGCGCGCTGCACGACGAAGTCTTCGCGCGCCCCCGGATCAGGCGCTACGTGGCCTCCGGCCGTCGACTGGCGTTCAACAATGACGACATCTTCCGCCGGTACCCGGAACTCGACGGCTGAAATCAACCGATCCAGAGCACGACCAGCGAGGCGAACAGGCAATACACACCGAAGAAATGCCAATGGCCCTGCTCCAGCCAGCGTGATAGCCACTTCAGAGCGCCCAGGCCCGCCAGGAAGCTCAGCACCATCCCAAGCAGGCTCGGACCGACGAAATGCATCAACCCCTCGGGAACCGTCGCGGAGCCGGGGGCCAGTGCCTTGTACAGTCGATAGGCTTCCCGGGCGATCACCGGGGGGGTCAGCAGCACGGCCAGCGCAAAGCTGAACTCTTCCGCGCGCCGGCGGCTCACGCCCAGCAAAAGACCGGTCGAGATCGTGGCACCGGAGCGCGAGAAGCCTCGAAACGGCAGACACAGGCCCTGCACCGCTCCGACCCACGCCGCGCGGCCAAGTGAGAAGTTGCCGTCCGTCTTCTCGGGAAAGCGCGACGATATGATGATCATCAAGCCGGCTGCGCCCAGCGCGACCGCCATCAGCCTGGCGTTGCCGAACAAGTGCTCGATCTGGAAATCGGGCGAATTGCCGCCGGCCACGCGCTTGATCAGCTGCAGCAGAAGCAGGCCCACCGCGCCGGTGAGCATCGTCGCCACGACCAGGTAGAGCGCATTGGCGCGAAAGGCGGACGCCGAGGAAAAGTAGGCGGCGCGCCAGGATTTCCAGAAGTAAACGATGACAGCGAACATCGTGCCGGTATGCAGCATCACCAGCAGAAGCGTCATTTCGGGCGCGGTCGGGTCAAGCCCCATCAGCTTCTCGGCGACGATCACGTGCGCGGAGCTCGAAACCGGCAGCAGCTCGGCCGCCCCCTGGACGAGCGCGAGAATCAGGATCTGGAGCAAACCCATGGGGAAACTCGATCGAGAACGACGGCCATTATCCGGCAGGGGACTGCGGACCGTATCGAGCACCGATTCCGGAACGACGGCCCGGCCGGTGCCGGATGCCACGCAGGCAACGTGAGCCTCTGTAATTCACTATACAGCGACGACCGGGCTCCCTAGCATCGGACCATGGATGCTCCCGGCCGGGCGCGACGCGAAGCCAGAATCGCGACCATCGTCGGTCTTGCCAGCCTTGCGAGCGCGATGGGGATCGGCCGCTTCGCGTTCACGCCGCTTTTCCCGCTGATGCAGGATTCGGCGGGCATCACGCTGGCGCAGGCCTCGTGGATCGCGTCGGCCAACTACCTCGGGTACCTGGTCGGCGCGGTCGCCAGCTACGTCGCGGCGGTCAAGGCGCCGCTGGCGGCCCGCTGGGGGCTCGTCGTGGTTGCCGCGAGCACGCTGCTGACTGCATTTGCCGATACGGTTGCGCGATGGGTGGTTCTGCGTCTGGTCGCGGGCGCGGCCAGCGCGCTCGTGCTGATCGGAGCGTCCGCGTGGGCGCTTGCGCTGCTGGCTCGCAGCCAGCGTCTCAGGTGGTCGGGCTGGGTGTTCGCCGGCGTCGGCGTCGGAATCTGCCTGGCCGGGCTGACCGCCCTCGTGGTCGCGACCGTCGGGGCGTCTGCGCGCTGGGCCTGGGTCGGGCTGGGCGTACTCGCCGCAGCCGTGGCCGCGCTTGGGTGGCGGGCCTTTGCAACGATGGACGCGGCGGTGCGGCCCGCACGACAGCGCGGACTCGGCGCGCTCGATGCCGCAAGCTGGACCCTGATCCTGTGCTACGGAATATTCGGCTTCGGCTACATCCTGCCCGCCACGTTCATCCCGGCGGTGGCGCGCGCCATCGTGGCCGATCCAAGGGTCTTTGCCTGGGCATGGCCGCTGTTCGGCTTCGCCGCGGCCGTCTCGACGATCGCCGTCTCGCATCTGGCACGGCATGCAAGGCCTGGCGCGGCAGCCGGATGCAGTTTCATCGTGATGGCCCTCGGCGTCTTTCTGCCGGCGGTCGGTACCGGTCTGGGCACGCTCTGCCTGTCCGCCATCTGCGTCGGGGGCACCTTCATGGTGGCGACGATGGCGTGCCTTCAGCAAGCGCAGCGGGTCGCGGGCGATGCGTCCGGCGGGCTGATCGCGGCGATGACCGCCGCTTTCGCACTGGGGCAAGCGGTCGGCCCGCTGACGGTTACGGCCGCAGCCCCGCTCCGTGAAGCAATCGCCCGGCCAAGCGCGGTCGCAGCCGCGCTGCTGCTCGTTGCCGGCATCGCGCTTCTATGGTGCGAGGGGCGAACGGCGCGAAAATAACGCCTTCTGCGAGGAGGTGCGCTATGGAATCCGTCATTTCAGCCCTCGCGCCGATCCGGATCAACGGACTGCGGGTCAGGGCTGTCCTGGTGCCGTTGGACACGCCGCACGCGACGGCGGCCGGCGTCATCACGGAATCGCCGCTGGTGCTGACCGACATCCATACCGACTCCGGCACGGTCGGGCACAGCATCGTCTTCACGTACAGCCAGGCCGCACTGAAGCCGACTGCAGATCTGATTCGCAACCTGGAGCCGCTGGTGTCTGGCGAAACGCTTGCGCCGACGGCGGTCGAAGAAAAGCTCGCCAAGCGCTTCCGGCTGCTCGGAACCCAGGGTCTGGTGGGCATTGCGATCTCCGCCATCGACATGGCGCTGTGGGACGCTCTGGCGCGTCATCACGGCGTGTCGCTGATGCACTTGCTCGGCGGAGCCGCGCGGCCGCTGAAGGCCTACGGCGCCGTAGGCTACGAGGGCGTCGACGGCGCGGCGAAGACCGCCGAGGCCTGGGCCCGCCAGGGGTTCGCGGGAGTCAAGGCCAAGATCGGTTACCCGAGCGTTCGAGAGGATCTCGCGGTGGTCCGTGCGATCCGGTCCGCGATCGGGCCCTCGATGTCGATCATGGTCGACTACAACCAGTGCCTGACGCCGGCCGAGGCGGTGGATCGTGTTCGCTATCTGGATGACGAAGGCCTGACCTGGGTCGAGGAGCCGACTCTGGCACACGACTACGTCGGCCACGCAGCGGTCGCCAGGGCAGCGGCCACTGCGATCCAGTGCGGCGAGAATTGGTGGGGCGTTCTCGACCTGCAACACGCGCTTGACGCCGGCGCCTCCGACTACGTGATGCCGGAAGTGATGAAGATCGGCGGCGTGACGGGTTGGATGCGCGCGGCAGCCCTGGCGCACGCGAGGAACGTTCCGGTGTCGACCCACCTGTGGCCGGAAGTCAGCGCGCAACTGCTGTGCTGCGCGCCGACCGCGCATTGGCTCGAGTACGCCGCCTGGTGGAATCCGATTCTCGCCGAACCCCTGAGAATCGAGAAAGGTGTGCCGGTCGTCGACGGCATGCGGGGAACCGGCGTGGAATGGAACCGGGCCGCCATCGAGCGGTTCGCGGCCTGACCCTTAAGAGCGCTTGAGCTCTTAAGGTTGCTACCTGGAAATTTCTGGGCGCCCATGTCGGGTAAGCCCTAAAGATTACCCTCGAAATACCGTTTACCTGGGGACAGGATGGCCCGGCCTGCGCGCGCGCAGCCCGGGACTCATTGGGCCGCCGGAAAGTTGGCCCGAGTTTCCGTCCAATTTAGCGGATTGGCTTCCGCAGTCGAAAGCGAGGATCTGGCATGGCTAATGTGGGAGGCACTCATCTGTTCGGCGGACCGGAACGCACGCCCGGGTCGACCGCCGCCATTTCGACCCGGCGTTTCGGCGACCGGATCGCGCATTCATGCCACGTCCTGCTGATTCACCGCGGCTTTGATCACGACACCGTAACCCGCATGGCCGATCGCAAGAGTTGGACGATGGACTTGCTGACCCGATTCACCGTTCTTATAGAGCGGACGACGGACTCTCTGACCCGCTTCACCGTTCTTATAGAACGCAGCCGTATCCGCCGCAACTTCGTCCGCCTCGTGGCCGGCGCACTGACCACAGTCGCGGCGCTGGCGGCTGCTCCTGCACAGGGTCGCGACCACGAGGTCGCGCGCGATCTCGACGATGCCGTCAACGCGCCCACAACGCCTTCCGTCCACTGGGCGCACGACGCCAACGGCACGCGACTGCTGCAAGTCCTGGTTCTGAGCAAGGCCGCCGATCACGACATGGCCGAGCTGCGGGCCTTCGTGCTGAGCAGCGGCGGCTCGGTCCTCAGGCGCCACGGCGCCACGCGCGCGCTGACCGTCGTGGTTCCTGCGAGCGTGGTCAAGGCCCTGGCGCAGCGCAGCGACGTGATCAGCGTGGCGCCGAACCGCAGCACCGCCTCCACCGCGAGCACGCTGGAAACCATCAGCGGAACCCTGACCAGCAACGTCCGCACCAACAGCACGAAGACCGGCTACAGCGGTCTGGACGGCACCGGCATCGGCATCGCGGTGCTCGATTCGGGCGTGATGGCCGCGCACGATGCGTTCCTGAACGGCAGTGGGACGACACGCGTGCTGCGCAACGTCAGCATGCTGAATACGTCGCTCGCCAACTGGACCACGGGTGTGGACGGCACGATGTCGCTGATGCCCGGCAGCTCCGCACAGGCGAGCTACGAAAACTCGATCCTGAACAACAGCAGCACGCACGATCCGTACGGGCACGGCACCTTCGTGGCGGCGGTGGCCGCCGGCCGCGCCAAGTATTACTCGTCCTCCACGCCCGACACGACCGGCATCGCGCCGAACGCGAACATTTACGACGTTCAGGTGCTGAGCGGCACCGGGGGCGGCACGGTCAGCGACGCGATCGAGGGCATCGAGTGGTCCATTTATCACGCCAAGGACTACAACATCCGCGTGTTGAATCTGAGCCTGGCGGCCTCGTCGACCCAAAGCTGGCAGACGGATCCCTTGTGCGCCGCGGTGCGCAGCGCTGCCGCGGCCGGCATCACGGTGGTGGTGGCCGCGGGCAACTTCGGTCTTTCGAACGCCAACCAGGAGGTCTACGGGGCGGTGAGCTCGCCGGGCGATGACCCGTCGGTGATCACGGTCGGTGCTGTGAACTACCACAACTCGATGTCGCGTGCCGTCGACACGGTGGACCTGTTCAGCTCGCGCGGACCGACCCGCGGCTCGTATGTCGATACGCACGGGACCACGCAGTACGACAACATGCTGAAGCCGGACCTGGTGGCGCCCGGAAACCTGATCGTGTCGGCCGCCGCCACCAGAGCTCAGGCCGGCACCCCGACCTGGAACTATCTGGCCCAAACCAACTACAGCACTCTGGTTTCGCCGCTGAACATACCTGCGCTGTACCCGGAGACGCAGATGAGGCTGTCCGGCACCTCGGTCGCCGCGCCCGCGGTGGCAGGCGCCGCGGCGCTGATGCTGCAGGCGAACCCGGGCCTCACCCCGCCGCTGATCAAGGCGATCCTGCAGTACACGGCGCAGCCGCTGCCCAGCTTCAACCTGCTCGAGCAGGGCGCGGGACTGCTGAACGTCGATGGCGCCATCGTGCTGTCCAAGGCGCTGCGCACCAATCTGGCCACGAAGATCGTTAACGGCTGGATCAGCCCGGGCGACGGGATGCTGGCTGGGGAGACGTCGATGCCGACGCAGTCCTCGACGGTCAACGGCGCAACGTTCAGTTGGTCGCGCATCGCGTTCGTCGGCGGCAGCCACGTCGTCAGCAGCACGGCGCTGTTCACCAGCTACCAGCCGATCTACGACCCGCGCATCACCTGGGCCGGCGGCCTCGTGCGCTTCCGCCAGCCGCAGTACTGGTCCGGTTCCGGCATCCTCGCGAACACCTACGTGCAGAACTTCACCGACACTGCCGCTTCCAACCAGACGCTGGTCACGTCCGGGGTGGTCAGTGGTGACGCGCTGGCCGGAGCCAGCGACCTGACGGGGAAGACCGGCGCATTCATCCCGACGGCCACACTGTCGGGCTGGCTGATCGGCGGCAGCGGCGCGGTCCTGACCCAGGGCGACGTTCTGAGCAGCGGCATCATCCTGAGCGAGGGCGTGATCCTGAGCGAGGGGGTGATCCTGAGCGAAGGCCTGATCCTCAGTGAAGGCCTGATCCTGAGTGAAGGCGTGATCCTGAGCGAGGGCATGGTGCTCAGCGAGACCACTAACCTGCTTGGCAACTTGCTGGGCGGCCTGCTGAATGGCAATTCGAGCACCAGCTTCAACAATTCGAGCAGCAATTTCAATACCAAGGGCTCCGTGGTCGGTGAACATTGATGCGGGATCCGCCGGCCTCGGAAACAGTTGATGAGCGCATCTGACGCGACTACCAGTCCCGCCTCGATAGCCTGGTGGCTGCGCCTGCACCGGGCGCTGATGCCGGACTACAACCGCAAGACGGCGGTTTACTGGTGGGCGGTCGTCGCGCTCGGCGCGGCCAGCGTCGGGCTTTCGCTGATCCGGGTCGCGGCGCTGCCGGCTGGCGCGACGCTGCAGCTCGCGGTGGGCATCGCAGTGGCGATGATCGCGGGCGCCTTTCCGGTGAAAATTCCGCGCTCGAAGAGCTCGTTTGCTGCCGGCGAGATATTCATCTTCCTGCTGCTGCTGATGCACGGGCCGGCGGCGGCGGCGCTGGCTTCCGCCGGGGAAGCCGGCGTCGGTGCGATGCGCACATCGACTCGCTGGACGAGCCGCATCGCCAGCCCGCTGATGGCTGCGCTGTCGATGTTCGTTGCCGGCACGCTGTTCACCGCGCTGACGGCGACGCTCAAATCGCAGCACCTGTACAACGAAGGCGTGCTGCTCATCTCGTCGGTGCTGTTCGCGGTTCTGTATTTTCTCTTGAACACCCTGCTGGTCACGCTGGTCGTGTTCCTGAAGCGCAGCCAGATGATCGTGTGGTCGGAGTGGGTTGGCAGCTTCGGCTGGGTCGGCATCGCCTACGCGGGCACGGCGTCGGTGGCGACGCTGCTGTATCTGGTGTTCGCGCGCTTCGGCGTGGCAGTGCTGCTGGCGGCCACGCCGATCATCGCGATGCTGATGACCACGCTGCACTATTACTTCCGCCAGCAGGAAGTGGCCGAGCACAGCCGCAAGACCCGACTCGAAGCGGCCGAGCGCGAAGCGGCCCAGGCCGCCCGTCATGCCTGCGAGTTGCAGGAGAGCGAGCGCCGCTTTCACAGCGCCTTCACCCACGCGTCGATCGGGATGGCGCTGGTCACGGTCGATGGCGAGGTGCTGCAGGCCAACGAGGCCTTGAGCAGGCTGCTCGGTTACGCCACCGGCGACATCATCGGTCGCCGGCTGCCCGAGTTCGCGATCGCCGAGGAAACAGGGCTTCTGAACGAGCGGCTCGCGTGGGTGCTTGAGCGCGGCGCCGAAGACACCTCGATCGAGCTTCGCTGGCGGCATCGCAACGGCGGCGAAGTATGGGTGTCGCTGCATTGTTCGCTCTTCTCGGACTTCAAGTCCAGCGCACCCTGCCTGATCGTTCAGGCCCAGGACGTCACCGCTCGGCGCAGCGCCGAAAATCGGCTGCAGCACATCGCCTATCACGACGGCTTGACCAACCTGCCCAATCGCAGCCGCTTCAACGAACGCCTGCAGCAGGCCATCGAGCGCAGTCACATCGGAGCGCGCCATCAGTTCGCCGTGATGTTCCTCGATTTCGACCGCTTCAAGATCATCAATGACAGCCTCGGCCATCGTGCCGGCGACGAATTCCTGGTGCAGGTGTCCCGCTGCATCCTCGATCAGGTGCGCGAGCAGGATCTGGTGGCGCGCCTGGGCGGCGACGAATTCGCGATCCTGATGAACGATATCCAGGACCCGCAACAGGCCATGGCGCTGGCCGACCGCCTGTTGCGGGAGTTGCACACTCCGTTCCTGATCAGCGGATCCGAGATCTCGATCAGTGCAAGCATCGGGATCACGTTCAGCTGCTTCGGCTACCGCGCGCCGGGCGATGTGCTCAGGGACGCCGATCTGGCGATGTACCGGGCCAAAACGCAGGGCAAGGCCCGCTACGCCGTGTTCGATGCGAGTCTGCATGAGCAGGTGACTCGACAGCTCCATCTGGAAAACGATCTGCGCCGGGCCATCGAGACCGGGCAGCTGACGCTCGCCTACCAGCCCATCTTTCGGCTGTCCGACGGAAAGCTGGCCGGGTGCGAAGCGCTGACGCGCTGGAACCATCCGACCCATGGCGCGATTCAGCCCAAGACGTTCATTCCGATCGCCGAGGAATCGGGGCTGATCGGCCAGATCAGCATGTGGGCGGCCGAACGCAGCTGTCAGCAGCTGCGCGCGTGGCGCGACAGCAAGCCCGAGCTCGGCAGCCTGACGATGCACGTGAACATCTCGGGCAACGACCTGTGCCAGAAGACGTTTGCCGAGCAGGTGACCCGGACCTTGCGGGAGTCGGGCATCTCGCCGAGCCAGCTCACGCTGGAAGTCACCGAGAGCATTCTGATGGACCGCCTCGAAAGCGCTCGCGACACGATGAGTTACCTGCGCAACCAGGGGGTGGCCATCTCGATCGACGACTTCGGCACCGGCTATTCCTCGCTGAGCTATCTGTCGAGCCTGCCGATCAGCAGCCTGAAGATCGATGCGTCGTTCGTGCAGAAGCTGGAGGCGAGCGCAAACGAAACCGAGGTTGTGCGCGCGATCGTGATGCTCGGCCGCTCGCTGAAGAAGTCCGTGATCGCCGAGGGCATCGAAACGGCGGCGCAGCTGAGGGTGTTGCGCGACCTGGGCTGCGAGCTCGGCCAGGGCTTCCACCTGGCGATGCCGCTGACCGGTTCCCAGATGGAGAATCTGCCAAGCGCGAACGCCGCGGTGCGCGCCGCGCTCGACCGCGGCGGCGAGGCGCGGATCGTCCCGCTGTTTGCTTAGTCCGCGCGGCCGTTCCGGGTAAGATGGCGGGACCAGACGCCGGTCCGCAGGGCCCGGAGAACGGACGCAAATCCAGGTGAGCCCGGGCACCGCCGCAGATGGCGCCCGATTCGAATACGCGAGCGACCAGAGCCTGCTCGTGTCATTCGGCGACGCGATCACGCTTGAGGCGCACCATCGGGTGCACACGCTGCTGGTCTCGCTGCAGAACACGCCCGTCGCCGCAACGCTCAACCTGCATCCGGCCTATTGCTCGCTGCTGATCAAGTTCGATCCGCGCCGGGCCGCCCACGAGGACATCGAGCGGGAAGTGCGCGCCCGGCTGGCCAGACTCGGCACCGAGCCGGCCGCGCCTGCCCGGCAAGTGGAAATTCCGGTCTGTTATGGAGGTGATTTCGGCCCCGACCTGGCCAGCCTCGCCGAGCTCCGGTGCCTGCCGATCGAAGAGGTAGTCCGCCTTCACTCGCAGACGACGTATACGGTGTACTTCCTCGGCTTCGTTCCCGGCTTCGCCTATCTGGGCACGGTGGCCGACGAGATCGCCGCGCCGCGACTTGCGTCACCTCGACGGCGTGTCGAGGCCGGCAGCGTCGGAATCGCGGGACACCAGACGGGGATATACCCGAGTCCGGTTCCGGGCGGCTGGCGGCTGATTGGACGGACGCCGCTTTCGATGTTTCGGGCCGAGCGCGACCCGATGTCGCTGCTGGCCCCCGGCGACGAGGTGCGCTTCCGCCCGATCTGTCGGGACGAATACGCTCGCATCGAGGCGGGTGGCGTGTGATTCGGGTCGAAGTGCCCGGATTGATGACGACCGTTCAGGATCTCGGCCGCGAGGGCTTCGGTCCGATCGGCGTATCGGCGTCGGGCGCTGCCGACCCGATCGCGTTGCGGATCGGCAACCGTCTGCTTGGAAACGCCGAAGGAGCCGCGGCTCTCGAGATGACGCTGGTCGGAGGCGTTTTCAGGTTTGAGATCGATACCTGGGTGGTGATCACCGGATCGGACTTCGGCGCGACACTTGAGGAGACACCGGTCGCGCCGTGGATCGTCCAGCCGGTGCACAAGGGCCAGGTGCTGCGAATGCGATCGACCCATTCGGGGGCGCGCTGCTACCTGTGCGTCAGCGCAGGATTCGACGTGCCGCTCGTTCTTGGAAGCGCCTCGACGCACGTGTTGAGCGCGCTGGGTGGATTCAACGGGCGCTCGCTTCGCAAGGGCGATCTGCTGCAAGTCGGCCCCTGCCGGCCGCCCGCCGCGCGGTGCCTGAATCCGCAGATCGGGCAGCGCCTTGCGCCGCGCCTGCGGCTGCGCGTAACCGAGGGGCCGCAGTTCGACTGGTTCACCGCAGCGTCGCAACGCGCCTTCCTCGAAACGACCTATCGGGTGACCGAGGCCTCCGATCGAATGGGTCTGAGGCTGGAAGGCGCGGCGGCCCAGGCGCGGTCGCAACGCGAGATGGTCACGGCCGGGGTCGCTTTGGGTGCGATCCAGATTCCGGCCGGCGGCCAACCCGTGATCGTGTTCGTCGAGCAGCAGACGACCGGAGGCTACCCGGTGATCGGCAACGTGATTGCAGCCGACCTTGCGTCGGTTGGACAATTGCGTCCGCGCGACGTCGTCGAATTCGAGCGGGTCTCGCACCAGCGGGCCCGCGCACTGCTGCTGGAGCGGGAATCCTGCCTCGAGTCGGACCGGCTGCTGCTGACCTGAACGATGGCATCGACACGATGAGGACTGGATGGATCTGAACTGCGACCTGGGCGAATTGGAGCAGGCCGTCTTCGATGGCACGCAGGAGGCGCTGATGGCGTCGATCACTTCGGCCAACGTTGCGTGCGGTGCTCATGCCGGCGACGAGCGCATCATGGAGACGACCATCCGGCAGGCGTTGAGGCACGGGGTGTGCATCGGCGCGCACCCGGGATTTCCCGATCGCGCGAACTTCGGCCGTCTGGAAATTTCGATGACCCCTGCACAGATCGCCGAAACCGTCTGCCGGCAGGTCGACGCCTTATCCCAGGTCGCGCGGCGATGCGGGGCGACGGTCGGACATGTCAAGCCTCACGGGGCGCTGTACAACCTGGCGGCGCGGGATGCCGGTGTATCGCGCGCCATCGCCGAGGGCGTGGCGCGGTGGCGGCGCGACGTGATCCTGGTCGGGCTGGCCGGCTCGCCAATGCTGGAAGCGTTTCGGCAGGCGGGCTTTGAAGTGGCCGCAGAGGCGTTCGCGGACCGCTCGTACGAACCCGACGGCAGCCTGCGTTCGCGCCGGCTGCCGGACGCGCTGATCCGCGATCCGCAAGTCGCCGCTGCGCAGGCGCTGCGGATCGCGCAGGCCCATCGCGTGGTCTCAGCCGACGGCAGCGAACTTGTTCTGCAGGCGCTCACGCTGTGCATACACGGCGACACGCCCGGCTGCGTGCAGATCGCCGCGGCCGTTGCATCCGCGCTGCGCCAGGCCGGGATCGAATTGAAGGGGTTGCCGCCCATGACGTGATGGGCGGTCGCCTCACCCCTTCACGCACACCACCTGCTTCAGGGTGTGCACCACCTCCACCAGGTCGGATTGCGCGGCCATCACGGCGTCGATGTCCTTGTAGGCCGCCGGCGTTTCATCGATCACGCCCCGGTCCTGCCGGCATTCGACCCCTTCGGTCGCCGCGCGGTGGTCGGCGAGCGTGAAGCGGCGCCTGGCCTCCCCGCGACTCATCGCGCGGCCCGCGCCATGCGAGCAGCTCTCGAAGCTCTCCGGGCTGCCCTTGCCGCGCACGATGTAGCTGCGCGTGCCCATGCTGCCGGGAATGATGCCCAGCTGCCCGGCCCGGGCGCTGACCGCGCCCTTGCGCGTGACGTACACGTTCTGGCCGAAATGGCGTTCCTGCTGCACGTAGTTGTGATGGCAATTGACCGCTTCGACGTGGCTGCGGAAGCTCTTGGCGATCGCCGTCTTCGCCGCCTCGATCACGCGACGCATCATCACCTCGCGGTTCAGCGCCGCGTAGCTCTGCGCCCACCCGACGGCGCGCACGTAGTCCGCGAAGTGGCGCGAGCCTTCCTCGAAGTAGGCCAGATCGCGGTCGGGCAGCTGGGTCTGGTGGCGTATCGCGTCCTGCCGGGCCAGCTCGATGAACATCGTGCCGATCGCATTGCCGACACCTCGCGAGCCCGAGTGCAGCATGAACCAGACGAAACCGTCCTCGTCGAGGCACACCTCGATGAAATGGTTGCCGCTGCCGAGCGTTCCCAGGTGGCTGCGGTGGTTGGTCTTTTCGAGCTTCGGGGTGTGGCGGCACAGCTCGGCGAACTCCGGCTCGAGCTGCGCCCAGGCGGTGTCCACCGAATCAGGCACGTTTTGCCACGAACCCGGGTCGCGTTTGCCGGGCGCGCGGCCGTGCGGCACGCTGCGCTCGATCGCGGAGCGCAGCCGAGCCAGGCTGTCCGGAAGGTCTTCGGCCCGCAGCGTTGCCTTCGCCGCCATCATCCCGCAACCGATGTCGACCCCGACCGCGGCCGGGATGATTGCCTTGAAGGTCGGGATCACCGAGCCGACGGTCGCGCCGATCCCGAAGTGCACGTCGGGCATGGCGGCGATGTGCTTGAAGACGATCGGCAGGCGCGCCGCATTGGCCAGCTGGCGCCTGGCTTCGTCCTCGACCGGCACGCCGCGCGTCCACATCTTGATCGGCACGCCGCCCGGCACGTCCTCCCGGATGTAGTTGGCTTCCATATCGCAGGATCCCCCGACGCCACGATACCCCGGCCCGTCCGCAGCAGGGCCCGGGTCCTGCGGAATCCATTTAGAGGGCCGTTGCCCGCGCGAGGTGACCCCGATAGATCGCGCGGACGGTTTCCAGCGTGTCCGCATCCTCACCCGATTTGTCCGTACGGTAGCGCTTCACGCGAGCGAAGCGCAACGCCAGTCCCCCTGGATAGTGCGGACTGGCCTGCAGGTCGTTGAACGCGATTTCGACGACGAGTTCCGGCCGCACGCGGACAATCCATTCGTCGCGATAGATCTCTCGCGCCAGCATCGCTTCGGTCTGCCAGGCGAGCATTTCGTCGGTCATGCCCTTGAATGTCTTGCCGAGCATCACGAACCCGCCCGCGGCTTCGTCGCGGGCGGCCAGATGCAGGTTCGACAGCCATCCTTTGCGCCGGCCATGACCCCACTCCGCGGCGAGCACGACCAGGTCCAGGGTGTGCACACGCTTGATCTTGAGCCACGACGCCGCGCGCCGACCCGCCTCGTAGGGCGCGCTCGGCGACTTCGCCATCACGCCTTCGTGTCCGCGCTGCAGCGCATCGTCGTAGAAAGCCTGCGCGGCAGCCGTTTCGCCCGTCACGATGCGTGGCATCAAGAGGCGGGCAGGTAGCGCGCGCGACAGGATGTCGAAGCGCTCCGACAGCGGGGCTTCGGTCAGCACGTCTGCGCCGTGCCGCAGGCAGTCGAAGAAAAATACCGACAGCGGCAGCGACGCCTGCATGGCCGACACATCGAGCGTGCGCCCGAACCGGCGCATCGTGACTTGAAACGGGTGCGGAGCGCCGTCGGCCTGCAAAGCGATCGCTTCGCCGTCGAGGATCAGCTGCGGCGCCTCGACCGAACGCAACGCGTCGACGATCTCGGGCGCCGAGGCCGTCACGTCGTTGCGATTGCGCGTGAAGATGCGCACCTGGTCGGCCGCCTTGTGTACCTGCACCCGCGCTCCGTCGAGCTTCCACTCGAACGCTGCGCTGCCGAGCATGCCGAGAGCCTCGGCGACGTCGTTCGCGGGTTGCGCGAGCATCGGCGCGATCGGCTGCATCAGCTCGAGGGCGAATCGCCGCAGTGCGCCCGCGCCCTCCGTCAAAGCGGCATGCGCGACGGCGGCGATGCCGCCGGCGACCATGGCGGCCTGTCGCACCGAGGAAGCAGGTAAGGACGAAGCCGCCGCGACCGCATCGATCATCAAGGACTCGAGCGCACCCTGCCGCAACTCGCCCAGCATCAGCCGGCCGAGGAAGTCGCGCTCCTCGGTGGTCGCGCGCCCCAGTAATGCCGACAGGATGCGCGTGCGCTCGCTCCTCGAGCCTGCTCCGGTGGTTCCGGAAAGGCGCTCCAGCGCTGCATCGACCTCGGCAATCGTGAGCGATGGCGCCCCGACCACCACGTCCGGACGCGCGTCGCGCAGCAGCCCGTAACCGATGCCGCTTCGCCCCTGGCGAGGCTCGCCGGAAAGATACGCGGCGCCGATCCCGATTTCCGCCGGCGTCAGCGTGCGCAGCAACGCCGCAAGCTCGGCGATCTTGGCGTTGCGACTTGGCGTGTCGGCAACACGGCGCGACGTTGCGACCACGTCGGCCAGTAGCGTCATCCGGCCATTTTACGGCTCCTCCCGGAGCGGAGCGCGTCCGGCGACGCGCTCCGCTCCGAGCTCAGGGTGCGAACGGCGCTATGTCGACCGCCATGCCCATCGCGTTATAGCCGGCGTGGTTGGGGTGCAGGTAGTCCCACGGCAGCTGGGTGAATTGGCTGTTGGGCAGGAACTCCGCGCGCATGTTGCCCGTATTCGGGTCCAGCGTGGCCGCGTCAAAGTCTTCCACGCCGTCGAACAGCCCGGACGTACGAATGAAGTTGTTAAGGACCTTCCGGCTGGCGTCGTGCCCCGGCCCGTTGTCGCCCCGGTCGACGCCGCTGATACCGAGCGCGGAGGTCATTGTGCCGGCGAAGACTTTGATACCCCGCGCGTGCAAGCGGCTGACAATATTCTGATAGCCGGCGATGATCGCGTCGGTCGTGTGGCCGGCTCCGAGGTCGTTGATACCCTCGAGCCAGATCACATGGGTCAGTCCTGACAGCCCGAGCACGTCCCGGTCGAGCCGGTCGACCGCAGCGGGACCAGAGGTTGCATTCGGGTTCACAGGATTGACAACGCGGTTGCCCCCGATCGCCTCATTGACGATGCTGACCTTCCTTCCGTAGGCGTTGTGCAACCGGCGCGACAGCGTGTTCATCCACCGATCGTTGATGTTCAGAGTCGTGTGGGTGCCATCGGTGATCGAGTCGCCGAAGGCGCAGACCACCACCGTGTCTTCCGGAGCCATGACATCCACGGCGTCCAGGAAAAACCAGGATGTCGTGGTGAACTCGAAAGCGAACACGTCCAGGTCTTCGGTGTGGTTGCCGCTGCCGGGCGCCGTGATGTAGGAAGTCGTGTTCGCCCCGCTGTGAAAGCTCATCGGCCCGCTGTTGCCTTGAACGGAGTAGCTCACCGCAAGGTTGCGACCTTGCACACCTGCCGAATCGTCGTCCCGGGCCCAACGGAGCTCGATTCCGTCGCTGAAGACTTCCTGGCCGGCCGGGATGGTCACCGACGCCTCGCCGTTGAACGTCACCCGCGTGAGGGTGCCCGGAACGACGTTTGCCGAGTATTCCTGGAGGGCGACGGTGACCTCGTCGAAGGTCACGGACTGGCTCCCGAAGACGTTGGAAAAGCGAAATCGCATCCGCTTGCCCCAGAGATCGGGTTTGACGATGGAGCGGAATGTCTGCTCGGTCGCCCCCAATGTGCTGGCGGTCGGAAAGGGAAAGGCCAGGTCCGGTTGAATGTTGGCCGGAGCGAATGTAGTGGGCGGCCCAGGCGGCGCCGGCGCGACGGGGGGAACGTATACGAAGCCGGTTGCCGGAGCCGTGGCCCAGGTCGCAACCCAGTGTTGCTCGGCGAGAGCGGCCGGGCCGCCGGCAAAGACGGCCAAAGCGAACAGGAACGGTTTGATGACGTTCATCGTGTATTTCTCCTCGAATTTCGCGAAAACTCGACTCTGCTGGTGCGCGAGCCGACGCGCAGCATCCGACGAGCGTCATGCGCCGTCTATCAAATTCGTCCGACTTTTATCGAATCTTTCCGCCGCGCGCCGGGCGGGCGGCGGGGTCTGCGACCGAGTCAATAGATCTCGGGAACGAACATCGATGCCGGCAACGGATGGCGAATGTAGTCCGGATGGCGCTCGCGCTTCAAACGACCGAATGACCGTCCCGTGACGAATCCCAAGGAAGGATTCGGGCTTCTCGCCCCTCAGGCGAGGAACTGCAGCGTCGCGGGCACCTGGCGCCGCAGCAGCGCGGCGCGGGCGGACCATTGCGTTTCAGCGTCCAGCGCCTCGAGAAACCGCACCTCGTTGGCCGCGAGCAACGCGATCGGCACGCCATCGCGGTAAAGAATGCGATTGCCGGTCAGTGCGGGCAAGCGCGGTCCGGGGGTCAGGACGCCGACCAGGTTCAGCGGATCGGCGCCGCTCAGGCTGACCAGAGCGCCGGCGCGTTCGCGCCGGCGCACGTCGCGCATCAGGCCGATCGCTTCCGGCACGGCAAACTGTTCCCCGGTGACGCCGGACACGAAGCGCCCGCCGCGAATCTCGCCGCGCGCTTCCAGCCTCCGGTAGCTCCTGAGCAGGTTTCTCCACGGTGGCAGCCAATCGGCTTCGCGCGCGACCAGCCGCCAGAACACGACGCCGTAGCGCCGCAGCAGCGTGCGTGCCACATGCTCGACGACCTCGGGATCCTCGACGGCGTCGCGCAGGCCGGCTGCGCTTGCCGGCCGCATGCGTCGCGCGAGCGCCCAGCGGCCGGCGTCCTCGATCCCGAACAACGCCGTGCGGCGCAATCGACGGCCGCGGTCGATGCCGCGGCCGTCCAGGCTGCGGCGGCGCTCCGAGGGCACCAGCAGCGCGCGCAGGCCGCCGAAGCTGTCGGCATTGACCAGGCCCTGCGCCACCAGCTCGCCCAGCGCGTCCTCGACCTGCGTGCGCAGCAGCCCGGTGCCCTCGACGATCTCGTCGAAGAACGACGCGCCGTGCGCCGTGATGAACTCGACGACCCGCTGCGCGCGCGACGTCGGCGGCGTGCCGGTGCCGTCGCGCGCGAGCGCGGCCCAGATCGCGAGGTTGCGTCGCGACGCCAGCACGATCGGCGTCGTGCGGACAGGGCTCGGAGTGCGTTCGCCGCTCGCGTGAAGCGGCGCGATGCGCGTCCACACCACGCGGCCGGCGCGGCTCAGCTCGTCGAGCCACACCGGGTCGTACTCGTTGACCCGCGCGGGCAGGATCTCGGTCTCCCAGGCGGCGGCGGGCGCCTCGAACCCCTCGAGCTGCGCCACGATGTTGGCGACCGCGTCGGCGCCCTCGACGCGCGCTTCGGGCGCCACGCGCTGCCATTCGAACAGGAAACGCAGGAAGTCGCGCGCTTCGACGGGTTCGATCTCCCGGCGCAGCCGGTTCACCGTGTAGCGGTGGATGCGCGCCAGCAGCCGGCGTTCGCACCATTCGGTCGCGCCGGGCCCCGGCCCGATGCCCGCGCTGTTGCTCAATTCGAGCGGCGTGAAGCTTCCGCGCATCACCGAGCCCTCGGATTCGAGCGCCAGCAGCGCGGCATCGATCTGCGACTCGGGCAACGCGAGCGAGGCGGCCAGCTCGCGCGCGCTGACGGGCCCCAGGCCCTGCAGGCGGTCGCGCAGGATCTCGACCAGCGCCGCCTCCGCTGCCCACGGCTTGCGGGTCTCGGCCGGCGGCTCGACGGCAGGGATCCATTCGGCGGCGGGAAAGACCGCTTCGAATTCGGGCAGCCGCTCGGCAGCGACGAACAGTTCGCCCGCGCCCAGGCCGAGCCGGGTGGCGCGCCGCGCCGCTGCCAGCTCGCCGATCAGCGAACGCCAGGACGGCTGCGTGTCCATCTCCGAGCCCGTCAGGAAGGCGAGGCTCAGCAAGGCGTCGTGCAGTTCGTCCGCGTTGCGGGCCTCAGGCCATACCTCCTCGCGCACGCGCCGGATCGCGTCAAGATCAAGCTTGCCCAGGTCGGCCGCCGTTTCGGCGTCGATCCAGCGGCGGGCCAGTACCGCCTGGGTGCGCCGCTCTTCCAGGGGCGCATCGTCCAGATAGGCGTACGGCCGCGCGGCCAGGATCTCGAGCGCGAGCGGCGAAGGCTCCGTCAGGTCGCGTGCGACAACGCGGATTTTGCCGTGCTCGATCGCGTCCAGCACGCGCTCGAGCCCGTCGATGTCCATCGCTTCGTGCAGGCAATCGTCGATCGTCTGCCGCACCAGCGGATGGTCGGGAATCTCGCGGTCGCCCACGATGTTCTCGCCGCAGGCGACCTGGTCGGGGAAAATCGTCGCCATCAGGTCTTCGGCCGCCATCCGCTGCAGCTGGGCAGGGACCTTGCGACCGCCCTGGAAACGCAGCAGCGCCAGCGCCACCGACGCGTTCCAGCGCCAGCGGGTGCCGAACATCGGCGCATCGAGCAGCGCCTGCACCAGCAGCGGCCGAACCGTGCCGGCCGACAGGTAGCGCGCAACGTCCGCCAACGGAAAACTGTGGGCGGTGGCGAGCGACAGCACGATCGCATCCTCGGTCGCCGCCGCCTGCAGCTCGAAGTCGAACTTGCGGCAGAACCTCTTGCGCAGCGCCAAGCCCCACGCACGATTGATCCGGCTGCCGAGCGGCGAATGCACGATGAGCTGCATGCCGCCCGATTCGTCGAAGAAGCGCTCGAGCACGATCGTGTCGACGGTGGGCAGCACGCCGAGCGCCGCATTCGCGGCCGCCAGGTAGTCGACGACCTGTTCCGCGGCCGCTGCCGCCAGGCCAACCGCGCCGCTCAGCCAGGCGAGGGCCTGTGCGCGCCCGCCGGCGGCGAGGCGCTCTGCGATCGCCTGACGCAGGTCCGAGACCGCCTGCGACAGCTCGGCCGTGCGGCCGGGCGCCTCGCCGAGCCAGAACGGCATCGTCGGCGCTTGGCCGTGGGCATCCTCGACGCGTACGGTGCCGCGCTCGATCCGCATGATCCGGTAGGAATGATTGCCGAGCTGGAACACGTCGCCGGCCAGGCTCTCGACCGCGAAGTCCTCGTTGACGGTGCCGATCACCTGCGCCTGCGGCTCGAGCATGACCGTGTAATCGGCCGTGTCGGGAATCGTTCCACCCGAGGTGACAGCCGCCAGCGCGGCGCCGCGCCGCCCGCGCAGCACGCCGTTGACGGCATCGCGATGCAGATGGGCGCTGCGGCGCCCGCGCCGGGTGTGAAAGCCGTCGGACAGCATTCGAACCACCTCGGCGAACTCCTCGTGCGTGAGCTCGCGGAATGGGGTAGCGCGCCGCACGCGCTCGAACAGCGCCTCCTCGCTCCACTCCTGCGATGCGACCTCGGCAACGATCTGCTGCGCCAGCACGTCCAGTGGCTTGGCCGGCAGCGAGAGCCGGTCGAGCTCGCCGCGCCGAACGGCGTCCAGCAGCGCGGCGCACTCGCACAGCTCGTCGCGCGAAAGCGGAAACAGTCGCCCCTTCGGCACTCCCGCGACGGCATGACCCGAACGGCCGACCCGCTGCAGCAGCGCGGCGATCGACCGGGTCGAGCCGATTTGGCACACCAGATCGACCTCGCCGATGTCGATTCCGAGCTCGAGCGAGGCGGTCGCCACCAGCGCGCGCAACTCGCCGCGCTTCAGGCGCCTTTCCGCATCGAGCCGCTGCTCGCGCGCGAGGCTGCCATGGTGGGCGGTCACGTATTGATCGCCGATGCGTTCTGACAGGTGGCGTGCCGCGCGTTCGGCAAGGCGGCGCGTGTTGACGAAGATCAGCGTCGTGCGGTGCTCGCGCACCAGCTCGGCGAGCCGGTCGTAGACCTGCTGCCACACTTCGCCCGACATCACCGCTTCGAGTGGGGAAGACGGGAGCTCGATCGCGAGGTCGCGCGCGCGGACGTGACCCGTATCCACGATCGCGCAGGCCGGCACGCCGCCCGCATCGGTTCGGTCGCCGACCAGGAAGCGTGCGATTTCTTCGATCGGCTTCTGCGTGGCCGACAGCCCGATCCGTATGGGTTCGCGCCCGGTGAGAGCCTCCAGCCGCTCCAGCGACAGCGCCAGGTGCGCTCCGCGCTTGTTCGGCGCCAGCGCGTGGATCTCGTCGACGATCACCGTGCGGGTCGTCGCGAGCATGCGGCGGCCGGACCGGCTGGTCAGCAGGATGTACAGCGATTCCGGGGTCGTGACGACGATGTGGGGCGGGCGACGGCGCATGCTCGCGCGTTCGCTCTGCGGCGTATCGCCGGTACGCACCTGCGTGCGGATCTCGACATCGGGCAGGCCCAGCCGCTCCAGTTCGGCACGGACTCCGGCCACGGGCGCTTCGAGGTTGCGCTGGATGTCGTTCGAAAGCGCTTTCAACGGCGAGACGTACAGCACGTGCGTCTCGTCGGTCAGCCCATGCTCGATGCCCTCGCGCACCAGCGCGTCGATCGCGGCCAGAAACGCGGCCAGCGTCTTGCCCGAACCGGTCGGCGCGGCGACCAGCGCGTGCCGCCCGGCTTTGATCGCGGGCCACGCTTCGAGCTGTGCGGCCGTCGGCGCAGCGAAGGCCGACGCGAACCAGGCCCGGGTCGCCGGATGAAAAAGCTCGAGCACGTCGTTGCCCTCACTGCTTCCCATCCGCGAACGATACCGCCGAATCCCGATCCCGTTTCAGGGCCGGGCCGGCACGACGTTCGTCGCTCGCTAATGGTTGCCAACCTGCTGCACGTTGGCATTGCCATCTTCGTAGACAGCGACACAACCGTTATTGCTGCCGCAAATTCCCGCACCCACGGTTGTGGTATCCCCGCCGGCGCGGATCACCGCAAACGGCGCCACTTGCGGAACGTAGATGCGGTTGAGCTTGGAATCAGCCGCCACCGAGTGCGAGTTCTGAGATTGCGGGATGGTCTCGATCAGCAGATTCGTTTTCGCGTCGATCACCCCGAGCACGGCCCCGCCAAGCGGCGCCGGACAGCCACCCGGCAGTCCACACGCCCGGCTGGAGGCCGTGTAATAGCGCTCGTCGCCGTCGCAGTACCAGACCTCATCCGAGCCCGTAATCCCGCCGATGGCGGCAGAATGCCCGTTCTTCGCCTTGATGACCAGCGTGGTGGTGTTGCTGGGGTTGTTCTGCGGGGTACAGCCCAGGAGCAGATTGCCATTCGGCCCGACCGTGGCACCGTTCGGTCCACACCCGCTGAGGTTTACCACCCCCGTGTTCGTTTTCTTCTCGAAGGCTCCGATCTGCACGGACGCCGTCGTCAGGGCGGTCGGATCGACCACCAACAGCCCGCCGTCGCAGGTAATGGCGCCGGGCAACTGTCCGTAATTGCAGCCCGCCGGGTTGTTCGCGATGACCGGAATCGACACATAGAAGCGCGCGGTCTTGGGCTCCCACGCCG